>ERZ894244.349-NODE-349-length-34949-cov-9.954176_pt1 | contig 34949 bp, 53 predicted proteins | sample MGYA00380299_ERZ894244 | MGnify/ENA primary metagenome ERZ894244 (study PRJEB32331, sample SAMN06328444) | human gut metagenome | biome: human gut microbiome; feature: stool | host: Homo sapiens | collected 2014-06-26 ... | reverse complement strand
GTGGTGGTGATCGCCCACGCCGGAGACCCTCGACGCAATCGGACATTACTGACCGACCGGCAAATTGAATCTCTCATCACCGAAGGTTTGGATGGTTTGGAAGTATGGCATCGTGGCAATCCGCCAGAACAACGCGAACGGCTGCTCACCATTGCGCGCCGGCACGACCTGCTGGTGACTGGCGGATCCGATTGGCATGGTAAAGGCAAACCGAATGCGCTGGGGGAGAACCTCACCGATGACGAAACGGTTCAAGAAATCATCAATCGAGGCGTTCTCTTGAGCAAATAATCGTCGAAGGAGAAAATAAAAAACCGACACGCAATCATCGATGCGTAATTGCGATATGAAACCAGGAACGAGTTGATCTCTCAAAATGGAAAAGCCAGGCGCGAACGTCTGGCTTTTCTTGCTACGTCGAAAACGTGTGTTTCAGCTCGAAGCTGAAATCTGGTGAAGCGAACGGGTCAGAGGTTGCCGAAACCTACAGCGTGCTTAGTTTCGGAACCGATGATGGCGTAGCCAAGCGAGCCTGCCGGCACCACGATGCGACGACCCTTGTCGTCCGTCAGATTGATGGTCTTGCCGTTCTCCACGGCGTTGGCGATGGCCGCGTTGACCTCATCGGCGCTTTGTTCGGTGCTGAAGGTGACGGTGCGGGCCACATTTTGAATGCCGAGTTCAATATCCATGGATGCTCCTTCGTAATAATGTGCAATGCATGCGCACGTGTATGTACGGGTATGTGCGCCTATTCTACGCGTGGCTTCTCATCGGTGGCGTCTTCCGTCTCCCATCGATTAATCTGCGCCTGCGCTTTCTGCATGGTCGCCTCATCTCGCTCCAACAGAGGAATGAGTACGGTCGCGGCCTCGCTGTGCGATGCGGGAATCGATTCCTCGTTCGTATCGTCGTTGCCGTCGGCCGTTTCCAGCCTGCTGATTACCATGGTGGAACTTGACGGCATGGATTCGTGCCGTTCTTTTGCGGAACGTTCCGGAATGAAAGTGCTGACCGAGGTCGCCTCACGCTCATTCGTACTGTCTGACGGTGCTTGTGATTGCTGGGTTCCAGCCGGTACAAACGCTTCCGTCGCATCGTTGACGATTTTCTTCGTCTTGCGGACCGGCTGGGAGTCGGTTACGTCGAAATCGCCGGTTACGTCGAAATCTCCAGTGGAATCATCCATATTCACAGCATCGATATGACGTTCACCGGTCGTGTCGGAATCATTCTGCTGTGCGGCCGCGTTACGGCGACGCTCCGATTCGTTCAGCAACGTGCCTACGGTGATCGTGCTCGGCGGGCGCTGGGGACGATCCTTGGCTTCCTGCTTCGATTTGGTTTGTGCGCGATTCTTCGCCGTGGTGACACCCAACTGGTGTGCCAAACGTTCTACCTGCGCCTTGAATTGCATAATCTTGGCGTTATCCGCCTTGTTCAAAGCGGAAATGAAATCGCCGACCTGTTCCATCTGCAGCCACAGATTGGCGCGCAGCATAATCAGATCATCCAAACGGTTGCCCAACATGCGACCATATGCGGAAAGCAGAGCGTTACGGTGATTCTCATCAAGTTTGGCGAAAATCCAGGCCAAATCGCGGGCAGGATCGTTTACCTGCATGTCCTGCCAATTCGTGACCGCGGTGATGGACGAACCGGAGAACAGCAAATCGCCGTCACGCAATCCGCCGTGCACCGGGCAAGTGGAGAACGACCATAGTCCGTCGGTCTCAAGAATATTCGCCCAACTGGTGGTGATCTCCTGCGGAACATGCCCGGCTTGGCACAACCGTTTGATCCAAGCGGTCAGCTGTGCGCGAATCTGGCCGGTGGCAAACGTCGGATAGCCCGCTTCCTGCAAGAAGTCGGGGCGAAGGCGATGAATCGCCCCCAAAGCGGTGCCTACGCTGGAGCAATCGTCCAAAGTCAGCAGCTCCAACGGCCGCGCCTGACCCACATGATGGATGGCTACGAGCACGGACGTGTCTCCGGTGGAGGAATGCTTCAAATCGCCGTTGGAAAAAGCCACTATGCGATCGACGGCAAACCCCAATCCGCCTAATTCGCGGGCGTGCGCGAGCGTCTGCGCAGCGCGCACGCGACCGGCAAGACGTTTACGGCCTTCAGGTGTGTTGGATGCGAACACGTCATACAGTTTGCCTGCCGCATCCTGAACCACGGCATGGTCTACTCCATACCCTTCGTCGGTCGGATTGGTCTGTTCGCTGGCGCGCGCGCCGGCAATGGCGGCATTGGGCATTGTCGCGCTGGTCAGGGCAGCCATCATAAATTCGCTTCGTTCGGTCACAATTCCAACCTTAATACACAGTAGGGGCGAAGTGGCGCCGACTTGCCCGTAAAACTGTTGGCCAACCGCCAGCAAATCGACGTTGCATCATGTTGCGCCGTCATGGCGGGCATATTGGGTGCAGCCAGGCAAGACATGCAATGACATCTCATGAAAACGCATGCGCCGATAACGGCAATCTGCCACAATGGAACGCATGAGTGCAACAGTGGAAGAAATTCTCGACGGATTAGATGACGCGCAACGGGCTGCCGCAACGGCAGTGGACGGTCCGGTGCGCATCATCGCGGGCGCGGGCGCGGGCAAAACGCGAACCGTAACCCGCAGAATCGCTTATGCGTGCGCAGCCAAAGCATGGAATCCACGAAGCACGATGGCGGTCACGTTCTCCGTCAAGGCGGCGGCGGAAATGCGCAGCCGACTGTCTAAGCTTGATGTCGCAGCTGACGTCAAAGCCGCGACCTTCCACTCCGCGGCCCTCCACCAGCTTCGTCAGGTTTGGCCGGACGTGTGCGAAGGGCCTATGCCATTCATCTGTCGAAATCCGCGGGAACTGGTGGAGCGTTCGCTGCGTCGCGTCACCACCTTCCAGGTGGATGACGACACCATACGCAACTTGCAGACGGAAATCAACTGGTGCAAAATCTCGCTGATCTCGCCGGAAGATTACGCGCGCGTTTGCGCGGCAATGCATCGTCAACCGCCTTCAGGTCTTGAACCAAGCCAATTCGTAGACGTATACAAAGCTTATGAAGCGGAAAAAACAAATCGCAACGAAATCGATTTCGACGATATTCTGCTGATTGTATGCCATTTGATGGAAAGCGATGAAGACGTAGCCTCAGCCATCCGCTCCAATATCGCATGGCTCACCGTCGACGAATATCAGGACGTTTCGCCATTGCAACACCGTTTGCTCACCCGATGGCTCGGCTCAAACCGCAATATCTGCGTGGTAGGAGATCCCGCACAAACCATTTACTCGTTCGCGGGCGCAAGCAGTTACAGTCTGCTCAATTTCGCTTCGGAATTCGGTCCGCTCACCGCAGACATCAACCTCAACAACGACTACCGTTCCACGCCGCAGATCGTCAACTATGCCAATCGTGTGCTTGCGGCATCGCCGCGACGGGCCGATTATCTGAAGCTCAGCTCTGAAAGGAGCAAAGGGCGAAGGGTTGCGGAAACCATATACGGCAGTGATTGGGAAGAGGCACAAGGCGTAGCGGCACGTATTCGCAAACTGGTGGATGCGGGGGAGTCGCCGGCCGATTGCGCGATTCTCACCAGAGTCAACGCACAGCAGAAAATCTTGTGCAAGGCATTGGGCGAACAGCATCTGAGATACCGCGTGCGCAGGGATAGCGGATGGCAGAATTCCGCGCTTTCCGACGATGCACAAACCAGATTGGCCATGTTGGAAGCATTGGGCGTCGGCGCGGATTTGAGCGGCGTGACCATTTCCACCATCCACGCGTCCAAAGGCCTGGAATTCAAACACGTATTTCTCATCGGCTGTTCGGAAGGGCTCATACCGTATGGAGCTCCGCAGGAGGGCGAAGTGCTTGAAGAGGAGCGCAGACTCATGTATGTGGCTGTGACGCGCGCTGAGGACACGCTTGACGTTTCATATGCGCGCACCCGTGAAGGCAATGAGGGCGAAAGGGCACGACGGGTGTCACGCTTCTTCCGCTGATACTGCTAACGGGATAGCGTGATTATTCGGCGTCAGTTTCGTTGTTGCTGCCGGATTCTGCGGAATCGTCAGAGTCGCTGCCATTGGTATCGGATTCGCCGCCCTTGTGCTCTTCTTCGTCAAGCAGCTTGCTGAGTTCGGCATCCCAATCGATGGTCATGCCATCGGCGTCTCCAAGGGGCTGTGGTGCCGTGCCGGTTGCGTTGGAAGCGGCGAACGTCGTATTTTCCGTGTTTTCCGATGATCCGTTGTTCTGCGATTGTGAGGCGTTGCCATCGTCATCATTCGGCAGTTGCGGCAGCAGATCGGGATGCGACCATTTCGCGTCTCGTGCCTGTGCGCCTTCCGTAGCGCAGATGTTATCCCACAATGCGGCCGCTTCACGCATGCGCTTCGGGCGTAATTGCAAGCCGATCAGGCTTTCGAAGGTGCGTTCCGCAGGGCCTCCGATGGCGCGCTCGCGGCGGAGCATCTCACGAAGCTGTTCGATATGCGGAATATGGGCCATGCCGGCGTGCCACACTACGGTGTCTACCCAGCCTTCGACCAAGGCGAGCAGATTCTCCAGCGATTTCATGGCCTGCTGTTGTTCAGGCGTGTCGGGGAACGCCACCTTGGTGATGTTTACTGCGTCGGCCATGGAATCCGGGTCGACGGACTGCGCATCGCGGATCTGCTCCTCCATGGCGTCCAAATCGATGCTGGTGCCACGGGCATACTTGCCCAACAGCGCTTCGAAGCGTGGCATCAGCCACGGCACGGAAGCATACAGGCGCGAATGGGCGAGCTCCTGCAATGCAAGATAGCTCATTACCTCGGTCACGTCGATTTCCAAGGATTTGGCGTATTCGACGATGTTCTGTACAATCAGGCCGCCAGCCGGATTCTTCAGCAGCGAAATACCTTGGTCGAAACTGCCGCGCACCTCATGCGACAGATCGCCGGCGGCGCGTCCCAGCTGCATGGCAAACGACGTGTTGCCGACGAAACGCATCAGCTTTGCCGGATCCTTCATGTCATCAGGAATCGGGATCTGCACCGGACCAGCGAAAATGCCGGAAACTTCTGTCTGAAACTCCGAATCTCCAAAGCGCTGAGACAAAATCGAAGCCAGTGCGTCGCTCATCGACTCGGCTATGGGAGATGCGAACTGCGCCCAGGAATCGATGCAGCCTTCTACCCATCCAGCGCGGGTGAGCACCTGCGTCTCGCCCTGTGCGGGATTGAACTCGCAGGCGGTATCGAGCCACAGATTCGCCTCGCTGATGGCACGGCGGGCCATCTCTCCGTATTCCGCGCTCACGCTGGTTTCAGATCCCTCGCCATTGGCCTGCTGCAATGCCAATGATTTCGCCAATTTGACGTTGATTGGACCTTCTTCGGTAATGTGCTGGATGTCTCCGAAAGTGTTGAGTCCGCCCGCGGTGAACGCCTGCATCATAGACCTGACTTCAGCCGGTTTGGGAAGCTTGCTTACATCCTGACTCATCAGCTGGTCGCGCAACTCTTCCGGCATGTTGGAAAACTGGTTCCATGCCATCTCGCCTTGAATTGGTCCGAAACAATCGATAAACCATTGGCGGATCGCGTTCTCGTCCATGCCGGCCCTGCCTTTTCCTAAGCGTTTTTTCAAGTTTGGTTGGTTCCATACTATGCTATGGGAGGTATGCCCAAGATGAAGGAAACACGACGAATTTACGGCAAAAACACACGTAACGGTGCTCCGGGACGTGTCAAACGATGGCTGATAAACGCGGAAGGTTGGCTGTCCGCGCGTTCATGGCGTTATCTTGCAGGGCCGGTGGTGGCGGTACTGTGCGTATTGGTGTTGATTATGCCCAGCGCATATGTGGTGCAGATGCCCGGTCCGACGCAGAATGTGCTCGGGGAGGTTTCCGGCAAGCAGGTCGTCGCCGTTTCCGGTGTGAAAACGTATAAGGATTCAGGCCAGCTGCTGTTGGTCACGGTCAATGCTTCAGGCGTGCCAGGATACCCGGTGTCGAACGCGCAGGCATTGGTGGCGTGGGCCGATTCGAAATCCACGGTGGTGCCTCAGGAGGCGGTGGTTCCTGTTGGGCAGACCGCAGAGGAATACAAGGATTCCAGCGACAAGGAGATGACGTCATCGCAGGATTCTGCCACCGCGGCGGCGAAAAAGTTCCTGGAAGAGCATGGTTATGACGTGTCCGGCATGAAGGTGTCCATGCATGTGGACGACATTGGCGGGCCGTCGGCGGGCATGATGTACACGCTTGGTCTGATCGACAAGGTGACTGGTGAAAAACTTTCCGGGGGTAAGATCATCGCGGGAACGGGCACGATGAACGACAAAGGTGAAGTCGGTGAAATCGGAGGCATCCGTTTGAAGATGCTAGGAGCGAAACGCGACGGCGCAACCTGGTTCCTCGCCCCGGAATCCAATTGTTCCAGCGTTGTGGGCCATATTCCGGAAGGCTTGAACGTGGTGAAGGTGTCCACTTTGCAGGAGGCGTACGATGCGCTGATCGCCATCCGAGACGGCAAGGGTGCATCCTTGCCGCAATGCTCCGCGGAAGAGTGACGCATTCTTAACGCATATATAAAAAACAATCTCGCAAAGTGGGCAATTCTACGGTTCGTAACGTATATGTTCGAGCAGTGTTGGTATATTGACGAACGTGAATCAAACGGCATCTGATAACGCTGAAGAATTCGGTTTCCACGCCGGCGACCTGGTACAGGAATGGCTGTGGGACGATGATGTGGACGACTCGATCCGCGCCAAGATCGAGGATCTGACCGGTGAGGAGCTGGTCGACGAGGACTATGATTCCGCCGTTGATGGCGTGATTATCTGGTGGCGCGACGGCGATGACGAAGACGAATTGTCTGACACCATCGTCGATGCGTATGCGGTCCTTGGAGACGATGGTCCATTGTGGGTGCTCACCCCGAAGCCGGGACGTCCTGGCGCGGCAAGTTCAAGCACCGTACAGTCCGCCGCGAAGACTGCCGGCATGAATGCAGCCATGCCGCTGACCGTCAGTGGTGACTGGAACGGCATTCGTCTGCGCGCATTCGGTAAAGGCCGCTGATCGTATTCGTTTTGCCCGCCTCGCGGCATGCATGGCCAAGATCGGGCGCTCATATAAAGGCTTGGAATCACACGATTCCAAGCCTTTTTTACTTGCGAAAGCGGTCGAAGAAGATGTTTCCATGAAATTGTCTATATTGAATCGGTAAGCGTTGACGGAGGCTTTGGCAAAAACTTGACAAAAGTCATGACTTTGCTGACGTGCACGCGAGATAGTTGGGAATATCAGAAGAGCCGGAACGGCTTATCTTCTACGGAAACAAAAGGTGGGCGATAAGGGACTCGAACCCTTTACGCTCGGTTTTCCCGATCATTGTTATTCCGCCGTTTTCCCAGTGTTTCCAACGGTTCCCGCATGGTTTGCAATTCACTGCAAATCACTGCAAATCACTACAATTACCGCAAGGACGTGGGCAAAATGTGGGCACGGAATCAGAGGTACATGTGCTGTCGCACGTAGGCTTCGACCTCGCGATTTTCCTCCGGCGTGCCGATAGTCAGCAGCCACACGGCATTGTTCTTGCGCTGAACATTGCCTTTGCGAAGGCATTTGATGAGTCCTGCGGATTCGAGTTTTTTGGCGATCTTGCCTATGCGGTTGTAAGCCAGCTGCTCTCGCTTCGGATTGCGCGGCTCATTGCCGATCGCCACGAGCTCGTCCATTGACTGGGGAAGTGTCATGCCCCAATCGATGGCGATTTTGAGCCAGCCGGAAGCGTAGGTGCGCGGAAGCATGTGCTTTTCCTTGGCGGCTTTGTCCAGCGGCCAGTCAGCGGTGAGCCATGCCATGCGGCTGAGCAGGGCGTATTGAGCGAAGTCGAAGCTGCGTGCGCCCTTGTGGGTGACGGTGAGTTTCCCTTGGCTTGCGAGTTCTTCGACTGCCAGCATGTTGCGGTATCCCATTTCACGGTCCATTTCCGACCTCCAAGCCATGCGTTACAATGGTTTCGGAAGTCTTTGAGTGAGGCTTCATGTTTTACCTCCGTGGTGCCGTTAACACTGCGGAGGTTTTTTGTTCTGAAACACATTATATGCTAACTTGCAAACATGTGTGTATGGCGTGTTGTAAACAAGGGTGCATATTAACCTTGCAAGTGGAAAATACTAACTTGCAAACATGAAATATACATACATGCATATGTAACATTATTTTCATTCTTTCATACAGCGCCAATGCGCTGAAATAGAAGAATCGGCACGTCCAATCCCCATCTGCGGTAGCTTGAAGCAGAGAGAAGGAAGGGGAGATCCTATGAATGCGAGACTCGACGAAATTGCAGCCTGGAGGCCTGCGCCTTCAGGTGGCCTGGAAAGCGCCGCCAACGAATACGGCTCCCCGACCGTGATTCATCGCACGCCCAGCAGGCTCGTGGAAGAATGCGAGATAGCCTTCGACGCAGGGCTTTTGCTTGCAGCGCTGAGCCTCGTCGTGACTATACCCGACGTCTGCGCAAAAGCCGTCGGTATGAAGTACACCGATTGGTGCGTGAAATACCTGGATCTTCCAAATACCGGCGAGAAGATGAACGCCGAGCGAAAAGACGAGAAGGGCCAAGACGAGATTAGCGATGAGCTCAACGGCATAACGGCGCGAGGTGCATTCACCGCCTCAGACCTCTACCAGCTGCGCTGTGCAGTGGTCCATGCGGGGTCCTCGGTCATCGAGGGCAAAGGAAAGGATTACAGCCCCTACAAAGTCATCGGGGTATGCGTCCAAGGCGACGAGTGCGGAATCGTCGCGAGCTATGGCCATACCGGAGTTGGTGCGGAAAACTTGAAGGCCTGCGCATACGACTGCGTTATCAAGCTCGAAGGCCTCATCTCTCGCATGGCCAAGGGCGTCGTCTCGTTCCTTGAAGAAGATCCCGAGCGGGATTGCGAAAGAGGCATCAAGACAGGGATAGACCGTCGAGGTGTGACGGATTTCAGACCGCTAAGCCGAATCTCCTATCGTTAAAAAAGTGGTTGGATTTTTAGAGATAATATTCGTTAAATTAGTGGTTGAGATTCGTCGGGCATCATCTTGATTGTCCAACCAGATATTTACCAATTTCCAACCACTTATTTTACATACCTAATATAAAAGCCCCACAGATTGTGGGGCTTAATGCTTTTAGAGGCTGTTCACGGCATTGTAGAATTCCTGCGCGTCCTCGGCTTTTTTGAATTTCAGTGGCAGTGAGCGCAGCGTACTGTATTTCCATGTGACCGTGCGCTTCTTCAACACCACGCCCTGCAGGTCGCTTACCTGGTATGCTTCGGTCTTCTTATACCGGTGCAGGTACGTCGTGCAGACATCCAATTCCAGCCGATTAGCATACAGGCGGATACCCATAAACAGCGGGTCGTCAAGCCTTTCGCATGTGTAGATCGCGTTCGGTGCTGGCTGTGGTCTCTTCGCCATGATTGTTCTCCTTCGCTTTCCATTGATTCTATGCTTCAGATGATGCTGACACGCTCGGCCATGACTTGGCGGTAGTCTTCGAGGACTTGTGTCGTTATGTATACATGTATGTACAATCTGTACATTCTTTTCAATAGCGCCTAGCCGATTTTTGCATCGAGAAACGCGTGATCGCCATCGATATAAGCGTGCTCGATCAACTCATGCGTATCGGCGTAAACCAGATCATTGGACGGATACTCCTTCGCCAACTGACTTTGGATGTCCTGATCGGAGATCGACGGATCAAGCATCTTCGCCATGATGGGGAATACGCCGTCGATCTCATCATGCGGCCCATCGACGTAGACGCGAACCATGTCGTTTTTCCCGTATCCGAGCACTGCCCCGTAGACCAGCACGTCCACTGACGATTGGCCGAGTCTTCCGTGGAGAGCGTCTGCGGTGGAGAAAACGCCGGTGCGATACTCCGTCCGATAATAGGGGCCGTTCGAATCGCTCGGCGTGAATTTCTCGACGTCGGTTATCGGCGTGGATGAGTTCGCGTTGAACTCGTCCACAAAGCTCTGTGCCGTCTTCTCGGCTGCCTGTGGTTGTGGCTTCTCCTGCTGTGCGCTGACGTCCGGCGTCTTGGCTGTCATGGAATCCGGCTCCTGCTGGCTTCCGCATCCACAGACCGTCGCCAGGAGAAGCGTCGCCGCTGTGATGGCAATGATTTTCTTACGCATTGATGAAAAACCTTTCTTTGATTCTAGACGTGTTGAGCATTGCTTGGTAGTCCGTGAGCACCTGCGTTGTCACGTTCAGTTCATCGGCTATCGACCATAGGTCATCGTCGTACATGCGTTCCGCCAATGCCAGTTCTGCCGGGTCGATGAGCAGGCGCGCGGTCTGCCGTCGTGTACGGATCTCTACTTTCGAACTATTGTTCGCACAGCCGGTGTCGCCATGCCGCCAGTGCAGCAGCTCGTGCACCAACGTGCAGCGTTTCGCCGCATAAGTGAGCCGACGATCAATCAGGATGACGCGGTTTTCGTCGTCGTAGCAGCCCCATAGTCCGTCCGGCAGGATGGCGCTGGATACGGTGACGGGCAGTCCGATGATCGCGCGGCGCATGGCGCCGTAGGTCATGCGCCGGTCGATCGGCAGGTCAGGCAGGCTCGTCGTAATCCGGCCCAGCCTCTCCATTGATGGCCTCCTGCTTGCCAGCGGCCCGATACGCCGCAAGGGCCACGTCGCCCCTCTGCAGCTTGTTGAGGGTTTCGGCGGTTCTTTTTTCTTCCTGTGCTGCCAGCGCGTTTGCGAATAGCTGACGCAATGTCATCCCGCATGTCTTGGCGATTCGCTCGCAGTCCGATACCGTCAAGGGTGCGTCGAACCGGGCGCGGACGAACCAATAGTTGCGGCTGAATCCACATTTCGCGGCGAAATCCGTAGCGGTCATACCGCTCCTGGATTGCAGTGCTTTGCAGTATTCCATGACGCTCCGCGCTCCGGCGGTAACGTCGGTGTTAGCTCTTGTTCCCATGGCTCCATGATACCCAATTGTGTACTTTTTGTAAAGTAATCAATTAAGTACTCTCGTAAGAGTATCCAAATAAGTACTATCTGTAATCAGCAACGAAACGAGAAAGGAGGTTGGGTGACAAGCGAAACGGAACTCATGAGAGCCAATATCCGAGGGGAGATGGCTCGAAGGGGCATGACGCAAGAAGACATAGCCAAAGCGATTGGATGCGAAAGGCCGCTGGCGAACAAGAAACTCACCGGCAAGAAAGACTTCACCGTAAGTGATCTGGAAAAAATCGCCGACATGTTTGGAATGACCCTCTTCCAATTCACTGCGGTGCTGCTCCAGCCGATCGACAGCATCAAACAATTCAAAGCCTGAAATCCACACCAAAGGAGCATCCGATGGACAGCAAGACCTACAACAAAGACCTGCGCAAGACCTGCATGGAAGCCGTCTTCGACGAATTCGCCGAGCATGGCGACATGATTCGCCCGCAATACGCGGAACAGTGGGATGAAATCGACGCGAGCCGATTCCTCGGCCACATCACCGGACCGATGGACATCGACGTGCCCGACCTCGTGGACGTCATCATCGACACGATCGTCAAGGAAGCGCATAAATGACCAGCCAACTACTCAACCCACCAAAACCGCCGACACTCCACGAACCCGGATGCCTGCTGCTCGCATCAAGCGGCTTTTATATCCGCCTCCATGAGAACGGCAGCGCCAGCCTCGTGGACGGCATCCAAGACATCACCCTCGCGGACTTCACCTCGGCGGAAATCGAAGACATCGCCTACAACCTCTCCAACAAGATCGGAGCAACAAGATGAGCTGGATGGATGACGGCGGCTTCGAGATGCAGGCATTCACCGCCCAGGACGGCAGGCCGATGGCCCGAATGATCTTCCGCACCTCGACCGGCCAATACGACTTCAACCTCACCAAGACCGAGGTGCAACGCGTCAGACGCGAATGCAATCGAATCCTCAAGGAAATGGAGGAAACCAAATGACCGGCCACGACAGCAACCACGAAGTCGGACAGGCGGAGAACACGAAACCGAACTACACGCTCCGACGCATCAAGACCTTGCTCGCCGTCATCGCATGCACCGCGTCGGCGACCCTGCTGTTCACTTGGCGGACGGCGGACTCGCAGACGGCCACCGTCCTTGTGAGCGTCATCTACATTCTGACCGGCCTATGGCTGACCGTGCGGTTCGCCCCACGAGACTAAAGACTTCCCACCAGCCGACAGTCCAACAAAAACAAACCAAATCTGGGATGTTTTTCGCGGACATCCACGTTCACCGTCGGCTGGCGGGAACCATAACTGAATATCGATTATTATCCACGCGCCGACCACATCTTGCTTTCACATACACTGTCGGCGCACTCGGCTGGGCGACGGTTCGCCCGTCCACGGATTCCAATCTTCTTCTCTCTAACTATCAAGAAGCAGGCATTCCGGTGCTTGCAAACCCCTTCAAGTCCGCCTGACGGCTTCCATCGCCGTCGGCCACGCCACCGACCGCGAACACGTTCAGGTCTGTGTCCCAACAGTCAAAGGGGCGTTCGGAATCCAAGGACGGCACTGGTTCGATTCCAATGCCAGCCACTCAGCCCCATCCACTCGTCAGGACGGGGCACACAACGGCAACAAGCAAAGGAAACCACACCATGGACGAAAACAAACCACAGTCGGCAAAATGGGTGCTCTGCGTCGACATCGACCCCGATAACCCGGAATCCGACCCAATGTTCGTCGCCGCACTTGACATGCCGCTGGACGGCGGCCTGATCAGCGTCACCCTGCCCGGCAACAGACTCGGCGAGGCCACCGCGCTTGCCGCCAGAACCGCATGCCAGGCCATCGACAAGGCGCTCAAACGTCACCTCGAACGCGGCGGCGGCGACACCGTGGAAATGCTCGACGGCCTCCACATCGACCCGATTGGCGACATTCGGGACGGCAGGTCATGACCGATCTGCTCACGCCAGCCGAACTGGCCGCCATGCTCGGCATGAGCGTGCGCACCCTCGCCAACTGGCGGAGTACCGGCAAAGGCCCGCCATACGTGAAAATCGGCGTGGAACCGCCCGAAGGACATCAGGACAGGCGCAAAGTCAGATACCAGCGCGCCGTGGCCGAACGGTGGGCTTCGGCGCACGAATACCAGAGGACGGTGGCGAGATGAAAAAACGTCATGCTCGTTCCGGCTCACGGGTTACAAGCAGTCCGAACGTCACAAGCGACGGGAAAGCACGCGTCGATACCGGCAAGCCGACCCTCACGCAGCGGGGAATCGACGTGGACGCTTTCATCCGCAAAAACAGGCGATTGATTGAAAGACTCAGGAAAGGAACACAGTGAAACACGAATACACGTTCGAAGAACTCGCCGAACTGAGAAAAATCTACGACGAATCGGGCGAAGCGGGACTCGACATCACGGAAATGCGGGCGTTGCGCAAGGCCGGACTCCTCACGCAGGGCCTACCGGAGAAACCGTCGAAACGCGACCTCATCCTCGCGCACTGCAAAAACCGCATCGACCAAGGTCAACCGTTCGACGGCAAGGAAACCGCCGAAGCGCTCGGCCTGAGCCCGAAAACGGTCGGCAACATTCTCAGCCAACTCCGCAAAGAAGGACTGCTACCGGCCTTCAACCAGCATTCACCCCGCAAGACACGGAAAACAACCACAACCGGAAAGAAGAAAGAAACCATGACCACCACATCGAAAATCACAGCGGACAACGTCACCGAATCGAAAATCGCAGCAACCGACATCATCACAGCGAAACTCCCCACTGCGGAGATGGCACCGGAAAAAGAGCGCGAGCATACACGCGCCGCCATCACGGACGCGCTGGTCTACATCTACGACGCCATCAGCGCTCTGCAGAAAACCGCGTTCCAAACCAACGACAAAGTCGTCTACGGATTCGCCACCAAGCTGCTGAACGGCGAATTGATGGACTTGAAAGCCAACTACAGCAAGGACGTGGCGAAATGAGACTCAATTTCAACAGCAAGGATGGCGTTTTCACCGTCAAAGCCGAAAGCGAAGAGGAAAAAGCCCGGCTCAAAACGTCGGCGGTCGCCATCTGCAATCTCATCATCGATTTTTTAAACGGTGAAATCCAAGAAATGAAGGTGGCGAAGGAATGAAGCGTATCCCACTCAAGGACACGGCGAACTCATGGATCTGAAAGCCAACTACAGCAAGGAAAACAAGTAATGGACAAGAAAACCCTCAACGACATCACCGAAAAATACGACAACACCAGTCCAGACCAACTCCGCGCCGACCTCGCCGTATTGACCGCGATCAACAAACGCAGCGGTGAAATCCTCAAAATCATCAAAACCGCATGGGAACACGACCACGATGGTGGAGACAAGGAAACCGTCAACATCGCAGGCGTCGAAGCCGGAGAAATCAGCCTCGGCAAAGGCGGCAACGGCAAATACACGGTAACCGACGAACGCGCATACGGCGCATTATTGCACGACAACGATTTCATGATTCCAGGCGGACAGCCCGCAGCCGAACAAGTCTGGATGCCAAGACGTGAAGCAATGGACGCGAAATACCTCGAAGACATGATCCGCGACCACGGCGGCGAACTGCCGGACGGCGTGGAATGGAAGCCGGGCAGACCGGGCGTGGTCACGTTCCGCAGCACGCGTGGCTTCGTGGACAAACTGTTCAGCGCGGAACTCGCCCCAACCGTCATGCGCCTACTGCTCACTGACGGATCGGAAAACAACACCGGGAAGGAAACCAAGGAATGAGCAACGAACTCACCATCCAAGACAATCAGGACGTATTCACGCAACGGCAACTGGCGGCGTTGGCTCAGATCGGCGTACAGGGAGCCACGCCAGCCGACCTTGCCGTGTTCCTCCACCAATGCCAGCGCACCGGCCTTGACCCGTTCAACCGCCAGATCTACATGATAAACCGCCGTCAAAAAGACCAGAACGGCAATTATATGCTGAAGCAGACCATCCAAGTCGGCATCGATGGTTTCCGTACCATCGCGCGTCGCGCGGCGGACCGTAACCACGAGCTGTTCAGCGAGCCGGAAACCCTCTGGTGCGGCGAGGATGGCGTCTGGCATGACGTGTGGATTGCGCCGACCCCTCCGGTCGCAGCGAAGGTCACAGTCCGCCGTGGCGAAGGCGAGTTCACCGGCGTGGCCCTCTACCGCGAATACGTCGGAACCCGGTTCGACAAGTCAACTCAACGTCATGTGCCGAACAGCATGTGGGCTTCTAAACCAGCCACGATGATCGCGAAATGTGCGGAAGCGTTGGCATTACGCAAGGCATTCCCACAGGATTTGAGCGGCCTGTACACGGCCGACGAAACCGACATGGACGCCGTGCAGGCCGAGATCGTGGAAGAGGAATCCGCAGTCAGAAAAAGCTATGGCAGTCGCGCTAGACAGCGGAATCACGACGAACAGACCGAGCGTCAGCCGCAGTCTTGCACGCCTGAACAGGCTGACGCCATCTTCACCATGCTGCGTGATTGCGGTGTCGCGTCGAACGAGGAAGCCGAGCAAGTGCTGTACCGGCTGACCGGCAAGCATGGGTTGACACCACGACTGGTCAGCCGACAGGACGCGGACAATCTGCTCGTCGCAGCCCCTGATTTCGTTAAACGGAAAATCATGCAGGCATTGCAGGAAATCCGCAAACCACAGCAGGAACAGGTGGAAGTCGTTGAAACGACCACCGCCGAACAGGAAAACACTGATAGCAAGGAGGCCGAGTGATGGCCTCCGTTGAAAACGACGATATCAAGTCTCTTGCCAGCCACCTCGGTATGGCGAAGGGACTCGTGGAGGATTACCGGAAACAGCTCATTGACGCCGAACCGGAAAAGTTCGGCATCTACCGTGACGCGCTTGGAAGACTTTGGGTGCATGAGTGGACGCATTTGTGGCAGAAAATCTGGAATGCGGACAGAGAGTGCAGGCTGTCGAATAAGAGTTGGGAAAGCCTTGTCCGTGACGCCGACGAATCCGACATGTTCCCGCTGACATTCATCACGCCATTCATCGAGGAAAAGGAGAACTTCTGATGGCCGGAGAGACTGTTATCACGATAGTCGGCAATCTGACCGCCGACCCGGAGATTCGCACCACTGGCAGCGGCGCATCCGTGGCCAGCTTCACGATCGCCAGCACGCCGCGTTCCTGGAACCGTAATACGAACCAGTTCGAAGACGGTCAGGCTTTGTTCATGCGCTGCTCCGCGTGGCGCGACCTAGCCACTCATTGCGCGCAGAGCCTTGCAAAAGGCATGCGTGTGATCGCGCAGGGCCGTTTGCAGCAGCGTTCCTATCAGGCGAACGATGGTTCCCAGCGCACGGTCATCGAACTTCAGGTGGATGAAATCGGCCCATCCCTGCGGTATGCGACGGCTCAGGTGCAGAAGATGCAGTCAGGCGGATACCAGGGCGGCAATGCCAACGGTGGCGGCTATCAGCAGCCGCAGCAGGCACAACAGCAGTCGCAGGCTCCTGCCGATGATCCGTGGAGTGCGCCAGCAGAGCCTGAATTCTGATGGAATGGATCGAACCACCGGACGTGGAACCGGTATGTCCCAGGCATGGGTGCGCGCTGTATCCGACGCGCCCCATCCCATGCCCCGAATGCGAAATCGAAGCCGAAGAACAGGAGGCCGACCAATGAGCGGCAAGTCACGCAAGCGCAGCCGCAGGACCGCGAAGGACAACGGCACGCGCATGGAAACCGCAGTCGAATCCTACTTGCAGTGGGCATTGGGGGACATGCGCATCCAACGACTGCGACTCCACGGAAGCAAGGACATCGGAGACATCGGCAACGTGTACTGGCACGGCCGGCCCGTGTGCATCGAAGTGAAATGGACGCAAACCATGGACGCGCCGCAGCATATGCGCGAGGCCGTCAAGGAAGCGGGAAACATGGACTCGCCCTACCCGTGGGTCGTCCAGAAGAAGGCGGGCGTGGGACTCACGTCCATGCACAAGCTCGGACAACAGCACGCCTACACCACCACCGAAGTGATGGACGCGATGCTCAGGCTCTCGCCATCGGCATTTCGCGCGCGAATCAAACCCGAACCATTGGGAAGGAAGAAAACCATGCGACTGATCACATTGCAGGAGTTCGCATTGATACTCAACAGTGGATTGCCGCTCGGACCGGACACGGAGGAATGATGGCTACTAACATCACGCAGAAAGACAAGACGCTCAACGAGATCATCGACTGGGCGAAAAGTCGCTGTCATGAAGCCGGACTTTCCAGATTCGATGTCCGCAGAAAAAGCGACCGAGACTTCTATGACGGCCAAGTTAACGCATTCCATGAAATGCTAGAGCTTTGCCGTTCCATGCTCGGCTACACCGGCTCCATGCCGTCCGAAGTGCCAAATCAAAGCGAGGACGCGAAATGAGCAGGACTGAAACCACCGCCATGCTGTCCAAGCTGGTCGAGAAACGATTGAGGAATCAGACCGCTTTTTGGGCGAGCGAGGTCAGCTTCGACCGGAACACGCCTGACGAGCGGCGAGTGGATTACGTGGGCTTCAAGCCATGGAATATCAACGGCGAGCCGGTGCCCGCAAGCGTGGAGAAAGGCTGTTTCGGGTTCTACGAGGTCAAGTCATGCATGGCTGACTTCACGAGCGGTAACGGTCTGACCTTCTATGGCGACCAGAACTATCTGGTCTGCACGAAGGAGCTGTGCGACGAGATCGTATGGCAGAAGATGGTGCCGGAGCGTGTGAACGCGATTCTGACACCGGATTCGACCGGCTCGAAACTGATTCTCGGACATGTGCAGTCCAACCACGACATGTCATACAGGCGGCGTCCGGCAAGTGAAATCCTGTGGGCCATGGTCAAAGCGAACGGAAAGAGGACGAATTGAGCATCATGCTTGACGAGGCCAACGCTTACGAGCGTGGCATGGATGATGATTTGACTTTTCAGACGGTTCGGGAGCTTGCCGGTACAGCGTACATGGCCGGACGTTCCGCTCCACCGGCTGAAGCCGAGGTCGAAGCCGTGGCGAAAAAACTGTTGTGGTGGGACATGGCGCCAGCCTGGGAAGACGTCATGCCCAGTGAGGACTGCTTCTGGACTCTGGCCGAGCCGGAGATGCGAGCCAATTACATCAGGGACGCTCGGGAAATGCTCGAAATCGCACGGAAGGCGGTAAGCGAATGAGCAAGACGATCAAGTATGTGGAATGCGCCCACTGCGGCGAGACTGTCGGCACCTACTACGTCACCTGCCCGTATTGCGGCTACAAGCTGGTGGACGCCATGCAGTCCATCGGCGAGGCATTGCCATGGTGACGCTCGACCCGCCGCCAGACCTCGTAGAAATCGCCGACGCATTGGACATCATGGCCAAGCCGCACGTCGGCAGCGGTTGGGCGAACCTCAACTTCGACGGCCTGCCTTGCACCACGCCACGGCAGGAGGCCATCTGGATGGAATACAACGGAATCACAAGAGGAGATTAGGCGATGGCTAGACGCGGCTACGTGCAGTTGGCGAACGGCTTCTACCTTAACCGTAAGGTGCGCCGTTTGCGCCGTACCATGCCATCTGCCATCAGCGCATTCGTCGTCATGCTTTCCTACTGCGGTGACAATCTCACGGACGGTTACGTGGACGATGATACTGCGGAATTCGTGCTTGACATCACCGTGCAGGAGCTTGACGCATTGCAGCAGGTCGGATTGATCGAGAGCGTGGATGGCGGCTATGTCATCCACGATTATCTTGAGCACAACCGGAGCCGTCAGCAGGTCATGGCCAAACGCAAGCGTGAGCGTGAGCGGTATTCTGCCGAAAGTCTGCCGGCAGAAAGTGCGCAGACTGCCGGCAGAATCGAAACAGAATCGGGACAAACACCAGAACACCAGAACACCAGAACCCAAAAGAAAGAGAAAGAAGAAGAATGTTCTTCTTTCTCCAAAGAAATCGGGATGAGTGACTTCGAGCTGGTGAGGGAGAAGGCGCACGCTAACGCCGACATCATCCGAAACTATCCGAAACTCGACCTGTCGGACGCATGGAACGCATTCAATTCACGGCATTACGGCGAAACACGCACCATAAACGAGTGGACGCGCCTGTGGAAAGGCTGGTGCCAACGCCGCGCCAACATGAGCGGCATACCACCGTCGAAACGCCACGTGCACACATGGAAATGCCGCCACGTGCTCGAAGCGCTCGGACGCGACGAAGAAACCGCACAGGCAGACGAAAAGGCTTGCGAATTAGCCGACAAACTCAACAAGAAAGAAAAACCATGGCAACGAACGTAACCGAGAAAGACAGGACCCTGCAAGAAGTCATCGACTGGTGCGAACAGTTAGAAGTGGAAGGCCTGAGATTAGCGAACGCTCTTCTGATGCAGCGTGATATGGCCGCATACGGTGTCGTGAAGGGACAAATCAACGCATACGAAAAGACAGCCGACCACTGCCGTTCCATGCTCGGCCATTCCGTCCCCATGTACAGCCTGGAACAGTTGGAGCACGAGCGCCGCAAGGCATGGCAGGAAGGTTACGCGGCCGGATGGAAAGACCAGGAATGCGACTTCCCGCAATATACAAGCGAAAACCCATACAAGAAGACCGTCGAATGAAACGCAACCCGTTTGAAATCGCGTTCGGCATCGTGTTGACCGTCTGCCTGTGCGTCGCCCCGATCATCATATTCATCCTCGATTAAGGAGTCCAAAAATGAGTGACAACGTCAACCACCCAAAGCATTACGAAAACGGCCCGTTCGAATGCATCGAACTCAGCCGACTGCTCTCAAGCGACTGGGGCCAAGCCGTGCAGTATTGCTTCCGCTGGCAGCACAAGAACGGTGTCGAAGACCTCAAGAAGGCGCTCTGGTTCATCAATGACGCAATCACGCATAATGTGCCGTTCTTCGCCGCGTGCTGCAAACGGAACGCCGACATTCTCGAAGCTCAGGCAATCAGGCTTCTTGGCATCCTACAGGCCGAGAACTGGGCTGATCTCGAACAGTTCTGGCGGAACCTCAAGTGGGGAGACCGCGTGGACGTGCTCGAAGCCCTCACCGAAAAGATCAATGAAATCGAAAAGGACGGTGAGTGATGGGCGACTTGGACAAGGTTGAGAAAATTCTGATTGTCGTACTGGTGGTATCCCTCGCCGCAACGCTCTTCCTGATGGGAGTAAGCATCTACTCGTACTGGTATGTGGGCACGCATCATGATTACGGCATGAAGACGGTCAAGACCGGCGACGTGACATGGGTCTGCCTCACCGACCACGGCACGACCATCGGCTGCGACACAGTGGAGGAATACAAATGAAGAAAATCCTCGCGGACATGATCATCAAATGGCATGAGGACGGCATCACCCTGGAAGAAACCGCCAGACTGGTCCCGCAAGTGCCAAAAGCCGAAATCGCCGCACTCATCAAACAGCACGACAAGGAGACCAGACTTTGACCGACTGCCAGCACTGCCACAAGCCAATGAAACCGGCGGCGGCGAACATGCTCTGCGCAAACTGCCGCGAAACCTACTGGACCATGATTTATCAGCTCGGACACGTCCAACTGCCTGCCTTGCGGAGCATCATGCTCCGTCAGGCGCACATCGGCCCCACAGGCCACACGCCGAACAAGGGCAACGCGCCACTGCCGATCGACACCCACGCACAGGACCTCATCGCGGACAGCGAGGCATGGCTGGCCGAACAGGCAGGCAAAATACGCGCCGCATACGCCGCATACGACTGGCGGAAAGCATGGTATGCCATCATCAGCAACAAACACACCATATTGACGATGAGCACCGCAGCCGACGACTACGCGAATCTGCAACACATCATCCGACGCAACGAACAAGCGTTGACCCCGGAAGCCGAGCTCATAATCCTCGGCACCTGCCAAAACTGCCACAGCATGCTCACCGGCACGCCAGAAGCAGAATCGGTCACATGCCAAGGCTGCCACATGGAATGGGCTGTGCCAGCAATCAAAGCAGCCCGAGACGAAAGACTATGGCAAATCCAAATCACCGGCACACCCAGCGACGCAGCCAAGGAATTGAAACGCTACGGATTATCCGTCTCACGCAACTTGATCAGCCAATGGCTCAAACGCGGCAAACTGTCGCACGCCACGCCGACGGAACACAAGCGGCAGTACGCGTTCAACCTCGGCGAGTTGGCCGCACTACTTGACTGTCACCGTTGAAATGCTATACTGTCGTACAGTAGTAAAATGGTTCAGCCGGAAACGGTTGGACCATTATTCATATCCAGCTTCGGTAGCTCAGCGGTTAGAGCACAAGGGATAGCACAGATACCTAGGACGGATGCCAAACCGGCCATGGCTTCATGATTCTTTGGATGCCCGTGATAAGAGATAGTGCATCCCACACCATGCGCTGGTTCGACTCCAGCCCGAAGCACCACAAGGCGGTGATCGTATGCCAGGAAGAGCACGCAAGACCAGCCGCCAATTCGAAAAAGACAAAGCAACATTCTTCGCACAGTGCAAGGCACAACATGCAGTCTGCTGGCTCTGCGGAATGCCGATAGACTACGAGGCGCCGAAGAACACCACTGATGATTCATTCAATCTCGATCACCTCTATCCCGTATCGAAGCACCCCGAGCTGCAGTTCGACCCAGCAGGCTTCCAGCCAAGTCACACCAGCTGCAACCGATTAAGAGGCAACAGTGACCCGCCAGCACCCATCGGCACGCTAAGCCGACAATGGATCAACACAAGCAACTAAAACACCAACCATCAAAGGGATAGGGGCGGTGAAATCCTAAAAACCACCCCGAACCGACCCACTGCCCGCGTGGTTGCTCTTCCTCTCCCCGATAATGTTTTTTGTTGATGGGTCGCGCGCGAAGGAGGCTCTATGACAGTCAAGAAGGGTGTTTCCGAGCGTCGTTTTCCGCATGAGTCCGTGGCGGCAGCGTTGGAGAGGTCTTTGCGGAATGCGAAGTCGTTGCGTGCCGAGAATGCTGCTGTCGTGGCTGCTGCGCGTATCCTCGCCGCTCGGATTGATTCGGTTTGCGAGACGGGTTTCATCGACGAGAACGGGAAATTGGACAATGTGTCGGTTCCGACGTTCCTGAAATACTGCCAGTCGCTTGGTTTGACGTTGGTGGAGCCCGCCAAGGTGGGGCGTCCCGCGAAAGCGAAGCCCGAGCCGAAGGCCGAGGAGTCAAAGAGCGGCAAGGTCATCGCGATGGACGAGTTCATGAAGCGGTTCGGCTAGAAGGTGGTGTCCGATGGCGGCTGAGAATCTGGAGGTTTTCGGCGCCATCGACGATGAGAGGCATGGCGTGACCTTGCCGCGCATCTTCACGCCGCCGTTACGCCCGTTGACCAAGGAGACGAGCAATGGTTTCGCTGTGATCGCGTTCGCGGAGATCATGCTTCACGTGCATTTGTATCCGTGGCAGCAGTGGCTGCTAGTCCATGCTTTGGAATTGCTGGAGGATGGTAGTTACCGTTTCCGCAAGGTGATTGTGCTTGTCGCCCGCCAGAATGGCAAGACCACGTTGATGGGCGTGCTTGCCGCATGGTGGCTGTTCGTCGATTCCAACAAGCATCCCGACCGAGTGCCGCCCGTTAAATTCCTGGTGGTCGGTGCCGCGCAGACGTTGGACAACGCCAAGGGTCCTTACAATCAGGTCAAGGAATGGTGCAATCCTCAGCCTTCTACCGATGAGGAAGCGGATCTGGTGATTCCGGATCTCGCCGCGATGACGCAGAAATTCGTCAACACTAACGGCGAGGAGGCGATCGTCACCCGCTCGAAGGCCCGGTATATCGTCCGCGCCGACAAGAACATTCGAGCCAAGTCGGCGGCGCGTGTCGTGTTCGATGAGTTGCGTGAGCAGCATACGGACGATGGCTGGAATGCGGTGTCGCAGACCACGAAGGCCGTCTGGTCGAGCCAGTTGTGGGGCATTTCGAACGCTGGCGATTATCGCAGCGTCGCGCTTCGCAAGCAGGTGGACAAGGGCCGCAAGCTTGTTGACGAGTGGACTCGTCTGAGTGCCGACGGTGGCAATCCGGCCGACGTGTTCCTGTCCGGCGAACAGGACGGCAGCTTCGGATATTTCGAGTGGTCTGCGCCTGACAAGTGTCCGGTGGATGATGCCGACGCTATCCGCCAGGCTAACCCGTCGCTCGGCTATGGGCCGATGACCGTCATGAGCGTCCGTTCGGATATTGATGGCATGACCGAGGCGGCGTTCCGTACCGAGGTCCTGTGCCAGTGGGTCACGGCTGACATCATTCCTTTCATCAATCCGAAAATGTGGGCCAGCGGCATCGACTCGCGTTCCACGATTCCTGACGGTAATCGCGTCGTGCTGTCCGTGGACACGAGCGCGGACAGGAAGACCACGTATGTGGCCGCTGCCGGAATGCGTGCGGACGGGTTGCCTCATGTGGAGCTGATCGCTCGCCGTGACGGCATGCTCTGGGTGCCGCATTATCTCGACCTTTTGCAGGAGCGTTGGCCGCATATCACGGAGATCGCCGTGCAGGGCAAAGGCTGTCCGGCAGTCGATTTCATTGACCCGCTTACCGAAAAAGGGTGGAACGTCCATCTCATCGAGGGCTTCCGGTTGGGCGCGTGCTGCGGGCGTTTTCACGACCGTGTGCGTGAGGGCAAGCTGCGGCACCTTCCGCAGCCCGCCATCGAACAGCAGGTGAGTGTGGCCGTGTCCCGGCGTCTTGGCGAAGTCGAGGTGTGGGACCGCACCAAGTCCGCATTGCAGATTTCCGGATTGGTTGCCGAATCGCAGGCGCTATACGCCTTGGAAACCATGCAAGTCGAAAACGAAAAACCGAAATATGCGCCGAGCGTGACCCATTTCGCAGTCGTATGACCCAGTGAGGAGGTTTCATGGGGTTCTTTTCCAGATGGCTCAAGAAAAGCCCGGTATCCGTGGCCCAGAAGTTCTCCGAATCGCCAGTCAACATTTCGCAGGTCACGCAGCTGCCAATCGATTGGTTCGGCGCCGGAGTCTACGAGCGAGAGGCGGCGGTGCGCACCGTCATCGACCATATCGCGCGGAATATCGCCAGCATGCCATTCAAGGTCTACACTCGCCAGCCTGACGGTGACCGCGTGGAGGACACCACAAGCCCGTTGGCGCAATTGATGGCAAAGCCGAGCGTTCTTCCTGGCATGACGCGCTACCGATTCTTCTACTCGCTGCTCTGCGATGGCCTGCTCAATGACCGATGGCTCTGCCTGCTCGATGCCGACAAGAAGACCGGCAGATTGTGGCTGCGGCGTATTCCGGTGCAGAATTTCACTCTTTCCGGCAACACTCTTGATGAGATCACCGGCGTGCAGATCAGTACCGGACAACCGGAAGGAAGCCAGTACTTCAAACTGCCAGACCCGCAGATTCTGCTGGATGTGGGCTATAGCACGTCCGGCATCGGCGGTTCTCCCGTGTCCGGCACTCTCGCCCCGCTTCTGGCGGAGGCGCGTGAGATGGCCGAATATCGTCGTGCGATTGCCAAGAACGGCGGTCAGATTCCGGCGTACATCTCCCGTCCGAAGGAGATGCCGTGGCCCTCGCAGGAGGCGCAGGACGAATTCGTGCAGGGCATGCGCAATTACAAGTCCGGCGGGAATCTTGCCGGTGGCTGGCCGCTGCTCAACGACGGCATGGAAATCAAGACCGTGGACGCCTTCAAACCGATCGACATGCAGGACATCGACGCGAGGGACAAGATTCGCATAGACGTGGCCAACGCCTTCCATATCGCGCCGGAGAATCTTGGCTTTCGCAGTGGCACGAATTCCAACATCGCTTCCTTCAAGGAGCAGATGTGGAATGTGGAATTGATGCCGTACATCGTGGCTTTCGAACAGTCGCTCAATCTGCTTCTGCCAGACGCGCTCGGCCAGCCTGACGCCTACATCGAAGCCAATGTTGACGCGAAGCTGCGCGGCACGTTCTCCGAGCAGTATCAGGCGCTCAGCACGGCCACGGGGCGCAGTTTCATGACCACGAACGAGGCACGGCGCATCCTCAACTATCCGAAGCTTGATGGTGGCGACGAATTGGTGACGCCCTTGAACGTGGCAACCGGCGCCCAGCCCAGCCCGCAGGATGGCGGCAGGACGCAGAACGCGCAACAGAACAATCCAGTGAACGGAGAAGGACAGTGAATCTCAAACAGCTCAGATTCAACGTGAAATCCTTGGATGATTCAGCTGGCGAAGGCGTTTTCAGCGGCTACGCCAGCACTTTCGGCAACAAGGACCTGCAGGGTGACGTGATCGCCAAAGGCGCTTTCGCGGAGACCTTGGAGAAGGATTACGACGGCGGAGCCGGCATCCCGATCCATTGGAACCATCAGGACGGCAAGCCGACCGACATCATCGGACGCACTTTGAGCGCCGTCGAGGACGAGAAGGGTCTGCTCATCTCGGCCCAGCTCGATATCGAGGATAATCCGACCGCCCAGCAGGCTTACGACCTGCTCAAGGATGGCAGGGTTCATCAGATGAGCATCGGCTTCGTGCCGACGAAGACCGCTTGGATCACGGAAAAGGGCGATGGCCCGTGGGGTGGCCATTCCGAATTCCAGCAGATCAAGCTTTTCGAGATCAGCGTGGTGCCGGTGGCCGCGAACCAGCAGGCCGAGATTCTGGCCGTTAAGTCAGGTCGCGCCATCAGCTCCGCCAACGAGGAGAAGCTTCGTGCGGCATTGGCGTCGCTGAACGAGGTGCTGGAAGGCATCGATTCCGACAATTCCGGCGCTTCCGACGAAGATAAGCCGGATGATTCCAAGACCGGCGAGAAAAAGAAGCTTGCCCCTGATAAGGGTAGGGACGCGGAGGCTGAGAAGGCCGAGCGTCTGAATGTAATCAAATCCGCCCGTGAACTGGTCACTGGCGGCAAGGACAACAAGGAGACCAAATGAGTTTCAATGATCGTCTCGCCAAGACCAAGGCCGCCATCGAAGCGGTGCTGGCCAAGGGCGAGGATAATCTCACCGCTTCCGACATCGAGAAGCTGAAGGGGCTGAACGCCGAGGCGCACGAATTGCAGGATTCCATCGAAACGGTGGATGCGGTGCATAAGCGTTTCGCGGGATTGACCGACAATCTGGCGGACACTCAGAAGAGCGGAGCCGCATCCGGCGAGTCTCTTGGCGATTTCGTCGTGAAGAACATCGGCGAACAGCTGGCGAAGATAAAGGGAGTTTCTGGAGCGTCAATCGCAGCACCGGAATGGGCTCCGCGCCGCAAAGCCAACACTGACACGCAGGTTACCGGAGGACCGTCCGGCGTGTACGGCTCCCTGTTGACCTACGTGGACCCGAATTTCGTCCAGGCTTACCGTCGTCCGACCATCACCAACCTATTCGGTGTCGGCGCGATGAGCGGACAGGCCATCATCTACTACGTGGAAGGCGAAAAGGAAGGCGATTTCGAAACCGTCGGCGAAGGCGAGAAATTCAGCCAGATCCATTACGCCGACGCGACAGAGCACACCGACGCATTATCCACAATCGCTGGATTCATCAAGGAATCCAACGACATGATCACCGATCTCGAATTCCTGAAGTCCGACATCGATGGACGCCTGCTCTACGATCTGAGCATCGTCGAGGAGAAGCAGCTGCTCAACGGCGACGGCACCGGCAAGAACATCAATGGCCTGCTGAATCGTGAAGGAATCCAGTCATACACCGCTACCGACGCCGGCAATGACGTTGCCGTACTGCACGCGCAGTCGATGATCTCCACCACGACCGGCATGATGCCGGATGCCCTTGTCATCAATCCGACAGACTATGAGGCCATTCGATTGAAGAAGGACAATGATGGCAATTTCATCGGCGGTGGACCGTTCTACGGCGTGAATGGTGGCGCGCTGACCATCACTCCGCGCCTCTGGGGTCTGGACACCGTGGTGACTCCCGCTGTCGACGCCGGCACAGCCATCGTCGGCTCCTTTAAGGGCGCTGCCACCTTCTATCGCAAGGGCGGCGTGACGGTCGAGGCCACTAATTCCAATGACACCGACTTCATCTCCGATCTGGTGACCATCCGTGCCAAGGAGCGTGTGGCTTTGGCCGTGCGCAAGCCGAAGGCTTTCGTCAAGCTGACCCTTAAGTAAGGAGACGTGATATGGCTCGACAGTTTCGAGTGATTCCAGCCTCGGCGGCGAAACTTGACCCGAACGCCAACGTGGCCGATGTGGTCTTCGTCGGGGCCAACGGCAAGCCGACCGATATTGGCAGCGCTGCAGTGAAGCCTGCAACGCATGTGGCTTTGGCCGCCGGCGCCACACCAACCAAGAGCGAATTCGACGCCCTGGTCAATTCTCTGATTGCGGCTGGCCTGATGGCTGCAGAGTAAGCGTGGAGGTCGGCATGATTGACGTGAATGTGATTCCTGACATGATTGCCGACCCTTCGGCTTTCGAGGATGATGCCGCCTTCCGGCTCAGGGCCGCGCAGGCGGCCATCCGCCGCGAGTGTGGTTGGCATGTCATGCCGAACGCGGCATTGTCCGGCGTCATCAACTCGCGTGGCGGCACGGTGATCCGACTGCCCGCACGTCATGTGACGAGCATCGAATCCCTGACCGACCGTCAGGGCAATCCACTGGCCTACGCCTATGACCCGGAAACCGGTCTCGTGGAGTCGCTTTCCGGTGGCTTCCCGGCCGGTGTTGCGGCCATCCGCTACGCGATCCATGCCGGCTATGATGACGCGCCTGACGTGCAGCAGGTGCTCATCAGTGCCGCGAAGCGAGCTGGCATGAGCCCGATCGGGCTCGTCACCTCGCAGTCCACCAACGGCTCCAGCGCGAGCTTCGACGTGGTGTCGCTCATGCAGGCGGAGAAGGACAAGCTCAAACCCTACAGGCTTGGAGGATTGCCATGAGCCTGCTTGACGACATGAATGCCGGTGGCGGCGGATGGCGTATGCCGGGCGCCACCAAATGGCGGCGACTGCGTGCGAGGAAAGTCGATGACCCGTATTCCGGCGAACAGTCCGGCGAGGACTGGTCCAATCCGGAAACTTTGGATTTCACTGGCACTCTCGCCAGTTCCAGCAGCACGCGCACGCCGGACGGTCTGCGCGAGCAGACCACGAGCACGGCTTACCTCACGTCTCCAGATCCGACTCTCGACATCATGCCGGGGGACAGGATTCAAGCGTTGCCGGATGACGGCAGATGCTGGGAGGTGTCCGGCTATCCGTCGCGTGACGTGAACGCTTTCACGTCGTGGCAGCCGACGGTCGAGATTCCACTATCCGAGTACAGGGGGTGACGTGATGGGTGTGATGGTCAAATTCAATGACCGTTATTTCGACGAATTGATGAATTCGGCTGGTGTCAAGGCCATGACCCGTCGTGCCGCCGAGAAGACGCTCGCATATGCGCAATCGCATGCTCCGGTTGATACGGGAGCGTATCGCGATGGCCTCCAAATCGAGGAGGTCAAGCACGCGCATCGAACCACATGCATGGTGGTCGGCACTGATCCGAAGACCCTGCTCGTGGAATCGAAGACGGGCAATCTCCGCAAGGCGTTGAAGGCTGGCAAGTCATGACCATGGTCCTGCCACCGGATCTTGAGCTTTGGCTGTGCTCGTATCTGCGCGCACGGTTGAAATCGTCTTTCCCGACGATCATCGTTTCGAATCGTGAGCCGGACGATTACGACGGCTCACGGCCGCTCGTCGTGGTGCGTGACGATGGCGGATCGCAGTCGAATCGCGTGCTCTTCGACCGGAGCGTCGGCGTGACCGTGCGTTATGGGGCTCGTGCCGCTCCGAAACCATGCCGTGACTTGGCGGCCAGAATCTACGGCATGCTCACCGACCCCGATATTTGCTCGCTTGACGGTTCTCCGATCGCGGCAATCGAAGAGGACGGGTGCAATGGTCCGTATTTCGTGGCTGAGGACGCGAATATCGCCAGATGCTATCTGACTCTCGAATTCTCCGCTATTGGAGAATTCCAATAATTCAATAATTCTTAATTTTTAGGCGTTGAAACGTTTGTTTCAGCGCCTTTTTTGTTTGAAAGGACAAAATATGGCAGCTGATTCAGCAGGTAATGACCTGAGCGCCGCGAAGATCGTGGTGACAAGCGCCTACCGTTTCGCACCCTATGACGCGACCCAGAAGCTGACCGCCGATCTCATCGCGCCGACCGTGGCCGACGTGAAGACCGGCTTGGACAAGATTTTCAGCAAAGGCGGTTTCGTCGGCCTCATCACCGAGGATGGCGCACCGCAGCCCGGCCGCGACGCCGACGACGCGATCAAGTTCCACCAGCCCGGCTACAGCGTCAACGGCACGGCTTCGCTGACCGAACAGTTCACCGTGGCCGAGGATAACAGCATCACGCGCCAGATGACCATCGGAACGCCGGACACCAATGGCGTCTATCACGTGACCGACGTGATCCAGGACGGCAAGTGGTTCTGCTACAAGGAGACCGTTTTCAAAAACGGCACGCACCGCCGCCGTCTGGGTGTCGTGAATCTGACCAGCAACGAGCAGGGGCAGGAGACCTCCGGCAAAAACACCGGTGACGCCTGGACCATCGAATGGATTCAGGATGCCGCCTGCGATTCCGGCAACAGCAAGTATTTGGAGTCCTTCGTGACTCCGACTGTTTCATCCGATTCTCATACCAGCGATCATCAGGCTGACGGTTCCGAGTCTCAGCCGGTCACCGACTGACATTGATCCTTCCCAGCATGTGTTTCTTTCTTCCTTTCTTCGCATGTGCTGGGATTCTTCCTCTTCATCCATGAACGTAAAGGAATTTTTCATAGTCGTTTGAAAGAAGGAAGAAATGACCAAGAACGTGATGCCCTCCGCCGCTGATTTCGACGCATGGACTCAGGAGGATGAGGACAAGGCGCTTGAGGCCGTCGCCGCGCAGATGGACGTGAAGCATCTCATCAAGGACGGCTCCGTATGGTTTTTGGCACCGCATGGCCACATTTACAAGCTGCCTTTGGCATTGTCGATTGATGATTTCGTGAAGCTGTCCGACATCAAGTCCGATGTTGAGCAGATCCAGACATTGAAGGACATGCTGACTGCTTTCGCCGGTGAGGAGGCGGCCAAGGAGCTGGCGAAGGAGCCGGTCATGGTGCCGATGAACATCCTCAGCTCGTATGGCGAAATCATTGCCAAGGTGCAGGGCGCTGATTTGGGAAAATCGTCGGCTTCTGCCAGCTCCTCCGAGGGGAGGACGGCGACCGAATAAGGGCTGATTTCGCGGCTCGCGGGTGGAGTCTGCAGGCTGACTTGGGCGGCAGACTCCGCTATGCGGACGCGATCGCCTTGTGGGAGAGCCTTTCGGCTGATCCGTCGACGTATTGCGGCATGACTGCCGTGCATATGGTGCTGCCGATGGACGCGACGGCCATCATCGCCGCGATTCAGGCCGGTGGCACGTCGATTCTTGGTGACCTCGCGCCCGAAAAAGCTGGGGAAAGGCACGTCGAAGTGACCGACGAGGAGCGTCGTGCGGCTTTGGAGTCGATGAGCAGCATCTTCGGCTTCAAAAAAAAAACAAGTGAATAGAGGAGGCTGTCATGGCTGGCGGTAGCGAGCTTGGGTCCGCGCATGTGAGCATTTTCCCGCAGATGAAGGGCTTCCGCCAGAATGTGGCCAAGGAGACCGGTAAGGCCGTCGGCGACATGAAGACGGCCTTTGGCAAGGGCTTCAATGGAGCGCAGCAGGGCAAGAAGGTCGGCAGCGCTTTCAAGTCCGGTTTCAATAGTGGCGCCGCCGAATTGAATTCCGAAGCTTTGAAGTCCTTCAAAAAGGACGTGGCTCAAGCCTCGCAGAAGAATACTGACGCCTTGCTGAAATTCAAGGCGGCTGGCGTGCAGGTGCAGGCCGCACAGGAGAAACTGAACGCCGCCACACAGAAATATGGGGCTGATTCGACTCAGGCTCAGGCTGCGGCCATCAAACTGGAGCAGGCGCAGATCAAGCAAAAAGCGGCCGCCGACAACCTCAAGACGGCGTCCGACAACCTCAAGACGGCGCAAGGACGGCTCAAGGAGCTTGAGACGCAGTTGGCCGCCGAGGCGGACAAGTCGAAGAACGCGTTCAGCCGTATGGCTTCCGGCTTCACGTCAACCGCCCAGCAGATTGTCGGCAAGATTCCGGGCGTGAACGCGGCGGTGCAGAAGATCAGTTCGACGGCTGGCGAGGTCACGTCCAACATCAAAAGCAAGTTTTCAGCTGCTTGGAATGCTTTGCCGGAGGGTGCGCGTAATGCGGCCGCGAAGGCCGGTAATGCGTTGCATTCGGGTTTGAGCAAGGCGTCCGGCTTAGCGTCCAAGGCCGTGTCCGGTATCGGCAAGGCGGCTAAGGGCATGGCTACCGTCGTGTCCGGCGCCGCTGCCGCCGCTGGCGGATATTTGGTGAATTTCGGCAAGCAGGCCGTGGATGCGGCTCTCAAGGCCGGTGAGGTGACCGCGAAATTCCAGCAGGTCGCCAAGAACAACAATTGGACGGATGAGGAGCAGAAGTCGCTGCTCAGCCTGAATAAGACGCTTGGACAGACCGGCGTCATATCCGGTGGCACCTTGAAGGCCGCTCAGGCACAGCTCGGCACTTTCGCGCTGACGGCGGATCAGGTCAAGACTTTGACGCCCGCTTTGGCGGACATGATAGCCAATAACAAGGGTTATAACGCGACTGCGCAGGATGGAGTGCAGATAGCGAATCTGCTTGGCAAGGTCATGACAGGCTCGACTACCGCGCTGAGCAAATATGGCGTGACCATGACGGACGCGCAGAAGAAGGTCCTTCAGGAGGGTAGCGCGTCCGAGAAGGCCGCGATGGCCGCGAAGGTCCTGGAAGCGAATTTCGGCGGCATCAACAAGGCCCTGGCGGACACGCCGCAGGGCAAGATGACCATCCTACAGCATGAAATCGCTGGATTGAAGACTTCGGTCGGCAATGATCTGATCGCGGCTTTCGGTGGTGTCGGCGGCGCGGTCATCAAGATGGTGCAGGCCGTCGAACCGCTCATCACCGCGTTTTTCGACAAGGTGGCCGCACTGGCCGAGAAGATCGGCCCGCCGCTTGAAAAAGTGTTCGGCGCTGTCGCTGACAAGATCAGCAAAATCAATTTCAGCGGCTTCACGGGCCAATTGTCTGGATTGTCCGGCCCTATCGCAGCCGTGACTGGTCTGCTTGGCGCGGCTGGTCTTGGCGGCGCTTTGAGCGGATTGAGTGGCGTGCCGGTGATTGGCGGATTGCTGTCGAAGTTCGGCGGCGTCCTGAGTGGTCTTGGTGGTCCTGTCACTTTGGTGATTGGCGCTCTGGCCGGCCTTATCGCCACGAGCCCGCAATTGCGCAGCGAATTCGGCACGATGCTGCAGAACGTTTTCGTCAGCTTGCAGCAGGCATTCCAAATGCTTCAGCCGTCGATTCAGACGCTCATGACGGCTTTGAGTCAATTGGCGGCAGCTGTCATGCCGGTAATCACCAATCTCGTCGGCCAGATAATCCCGCTGCTGACGCCGATAATCTCCACGCTTGTGGGTGCTTTGGTGCCGGCCATTCAAGGCATTCTGACCGTGGTGACCACCGTCATTCAGGCGATAACTCCGGCCATCCAAGGAGTCCAGCCGGTTGTCACGGCGGTGGTCGCGGCCATCACGGCTGTGATTCAGGCGCTCATGCCGGTCATCTCGCAGATCAGCAGTCTCATCACTGACGTGGTGGCTGCCATCACGCCGGTGATTCAGGGCCTTGAGCCTTTGGTTACGACGGTGGTGCAGGCGATTACCAGCGTGATTCAGGCGCTCATGCCGGTGATTCAGGCTCTCGCGCCATTGGTGTCCACCATCATTTCCGCGATTGTCGGCTTTATCGTCTCGACGCTTCTGCCGACCGTGCAGGCCATGCTGCCGTTCATCCAGGGCGTCATCAACGGGATCGCTTCGGTCGTCAGCGGCATTGTCAATGTGATCCAGGGCGTCATCAACATGGTGACTGGCATCATCAACGGCAATTGGTCGCAGGCGTGGAATGGATTCAGGCAGATCGTGCATGGTGCCGTGCAGGGCGTGCTTGGCTTCCTTGGCGGCATCGGCAGCGCCATCATGGGCTGCTTCGCCGGTGCTGGCGCGTGGCTGTGGAACGCTGGCGCGAGCATCATCAATGGTCTGCTCAATGGACTGAGATCCGCATTCGGCAGAGTGAAGAGCTTTGTGAGCGGCATCGGCGATTGGATTGTCAGGCATAAGGGTCCGCTCAGCTACGACAAGGTGATGCTTAAGCCTGCTGGCTTGGCGATCATGCGTGGATTCGACAAGAGCCTCAAGGCTGGCTGGAGGGACGTGCAGCGCACTGTCAATGGAATGAACGCGCAGATCAATGGCGGTTTCGATGTGGATGCGTCGAAGTCGGGGCGCGCGAATCTCAATGCTGGCGGTGGTGGCAACACTTTCGTCACGCAGACTTTTAATTATCCGGCGATTTCGCCGACGTCGATAAGCACGCAGCAGAAATTGCAGACGGCTGCGATGCCGCAATGGTGACACACGAGCGAAAAGGGTGGTGCAATGATTCTCACGGATTATCTCATCAATGGTCAGCAGCTGACCGGTGAGCATTCGAACCTGATAGTCGGCACCACCCATTTCACGAACATCAGCCCGCGTATCAATTCCGTGACCGTGAACGGCCGGAACGGCGTCATGCTTCCGGCTGGGCCGGTGGCTTTCGACGCGCCGGAAATCACGTTGAAATTCATTACGGATGGCAGTAGTGCGGATGCTCTGATGCATCGGTTCTACCGTCTCTGCCGCCTCGCGTCCGAGTTGACTCGTGTGGAGCGTGACACGGTCTCCGGCTTGACGCGCCGCATGACCGCTAGCGCGGTATGCACGTCATGCCAGCCGGACGGTGACGAGATTCCGTGGGATGATCACAGGGCGGCGACCGCCGTGTTCCAACTGCCGGACGTGTTTTGGCGTGGCGTGCAGTGGCAGGAGGCGACGTTGGGCGCGTCGGGCGGCAGGCTCCTGCCGGGCGGCTGGCTTTCCAACGCGCCGATCGGCATGCTGGTGCTTCGTTTCGGAGCGGCCACTGGCGTTGCCATCGCAGATCCGGTGAGTGGAACGAATCTCATGTGGGGCGGCAAACGCGACGCCTCACGACCTTACCTCTTCGTCGATGTGGCCAATCGCAAGGCGTGGACGGCGGCCAATGCCGACGCATGGTCTGGCGGCACGGATGCGTCGAATGGCGTCGACTGGACCACCGAACCGTTACAGGTGTGGCCCGCAATCGATTCCGGCGACTATCGCCTCGCAATCAAACAGACCGGCGGCACCGACAAGGTGGTCTGCCGGTTTTTGCAATCCTGGGAGTGATTAATGGCAAAGTCTCTGCATGCGCGCCTCGTGGCCTATCGTCCATTCGGTGACCGACTCGGTGTGCTGGCCGAGCCGGTGAGCTTCAGCGCGTCCATGCTCCACAATGATGACAGTGCGATCAGCATCGAATACTCCATGCTGTCCGGTGACGCGCAGGCATTCGACCGAGAGCTGACGGACGGTCTGGAAGTGGCCGTGGAGGTGTCGGACGGCACCGGCTATCGTGAGCCGGACAACGCGCGCTATGTCATCACTGGGCGCAGCGGCAAGACGGACGACCGTACCAAGACCATCACCTATTCCGGCCAGTCGATTAGCTGGCTCCTGAGCAAGGCCGAGAACAATGATTCCAGCCATCTGCTCGCGGACGGCGATAACAAGGGCAAAAGGCCTTTTTACAGCTCGAATCCGGGCGTGATTCTCAAAACGTTGCTTGACGAGAACAGGCAGCGCGGCGGCGTGGCCACCGGCCTGTCGCTCGGCTTCGATAC
>ERZ894244.345-NODE-345-length-35096-cov-11.376302_pt1 | contig 35096 bp, 32 predicted proteins | sample MGYA00380299_ERZ894244 | MGnify/ENA primary metagenome ERZ894244 (study PRJEB32331, sample SAMN06328444) | human gut metagenome | biome: human gut microbiome; feature: stool | host: Homo sapiens | collected 2014-06-26 ... | reverse complement strand
CGACGAATTCGGCGAAAATACCGATTACCTTCGTAAGCTAATTATCTAGGAAAATGGGCAGGTCTACAAGAGTACCACCTATGGAGCGTTTACTAAAATGTCAAGCGTTTATCAACTTTAACTTTATAATGAATATATCTAGTCAACATGTATCCTAATGGTGTACATAACACAGTGAGTAATTTTTTCGGCAATTCATTAATATACCTTTTATTTCTTTATCATAATCAGCCTCAAATTTACGATGAACTAAAAAATCGAACTGAATTTTGCTACGATCTATATGTCGATAATAATTCATTAACATTGTTTCTAATCCACCACGTCCCATATATGTTACAATATGTAAAATTCTTATAGCCATCTTTTCTCATTTATAGTATTCAAGTTGCACTAGAATAGATGCTCCTTCTGTTCTTACCTTTTCTATCGCAAATAATCTCATGCAGCTTCAGTATTACCACAGAGACTGCTACACAAACTGCAATCATTCCCCCAAACATCAGCACTGGATACTGCAATCTCTGTATTGCTCCAATAAATATATATAAGTAGAAAAACATATGTGTCAACCAAATATTAGTTGAGTGTTTTCCTAGAAATAACCATATTTTTTCTGCTATTTTCCCTTTTTCCCACAGATTAAATAAAACAAAAACGGCTAGTCCATAAAATGGCATGATAAGTGCCTTTTGCAAACAATAAGTTATAATACTTATCGTCAACATCACAAGTAGGACCACTGGATTTTTCCCTTTTTGTATAAAGGAACTTTCTTTTACTTTTGTAAATAGCTGCATCTTTGCACAAAGCATACCAAAAATATAACAAGTAAGGACTGATCCTGTCAGATTATTGTATTGCATGATCATCCAGTCTGATATTTGATTTTCGCTTGATAATCCATATCCAAAATGATTTAATACATATTTTATCAGATAAAATCCCGAAACAAAAAGAAACATTCCAATACTATTCACTTTTTTTGTTATCTTATACAATATAGGTGATAGCATAACAAGAATCAAATAGGTATCCACGTACCACCATGCCCCATTATATGATGTACTAATAAAGAACATGTTTCCAAAAAATTCTTTACAGGAACCTGGTACCCTCTGATCCGTTCCCGCAACAACTCCTATAACTGCAAACAGAATACAAACAATCCAGAAGTTTATTAAAAATTTTATTATTCTATTGCAAATTCGTTTCTTGCCTAATCCACCACTCTCCCCCAATTTATAATGCGCATATCCACTACAAATAGAGTAAAGCGGAATACAAATTTCTGACAACCAACCCAATATGTACACTTCTGGCGTTGTGGAATTCAGCCAAAGCAATGGGGTTCCATACACATCGGTCCCCTAATCTGCAAAACAAATGCAGTGAAACCATCGTGAGAATTGCGAGTTCCTGCGTCATTTTAATATCTTTCCTTGCCAGTTCCATATTGCCCTCTTTCTCTTTCAACGTACGTTCCAATTTTTTTACTTTCTCAATATTATATAGCGATATTATTACACTAACCATCTTCTCAATTTCCAATATCACTTTCTTTTATTTCTAATCACATGAACTATATTTTTCACATATAAATATGCTATCTTTCTTGCTTCCACTTCTACAAAACTGTTAATCGTAAAAAAGAGAATAATAGTACTTAGACTTACCCAAATAGCATTCTTCACCAAATCTACATATGAGTTCAAATTCATAGGTAGATTTACAAACACACCAACTACAATGCCAAAAATAACTAAATTAATAAGCCACCTGCGATATGTTGGCCATGCACTTCTTTTAAGAAGTTTACAATTTGCAAATATAATTATATCATTCGCTCTGTAAAGTAAAGCTGCAATTGTACCAAATAACACACCATAAATACCAAATTTAAAAACACATACAAATGATACAACCAGGTTTATAATTGTTTCAAGCCATGCCCTCCATTGTGTCTCTTTAAAAGCACCTGTAAAACCAATGATATTATTAGAGGTTATTCGACCATAACTCAATAAACGATAAAATGCAAATAATATTGGCAATTTCCAATCAATATAATTTATGTCTGCTCCTGCCGTATACAGTTTCATGAATGGCAATGCAAAAATCGTTGCAATTGCAAACAAAGAAAATACTAATGCCAAATAATATGTTTCAAATGCTTCCTGTAATTTTAAAAACCTCTGTTTATCCGAATTAAAAATTTGTCCTAGTGCAGCTTGAACACTATTGGATGTAATAGTTACCACATTATCAACCATGCCATATATTACAGCATACATCGAATAAATACTAACTGTTTTTAATCCACATACAAAAGTCAAAATCAAGACATCTGTATGACTAAAAACCAAAGCTGATATTTGATGAACAAATACTGCTGACTTTTGTGAAATCGCTTGAAAATTTGGTTTTACTTTCAAATTCAGCCAAGCATAATTCTTTTTTATATAGCAACTTATAAAAAACATTTTAATGAGATTAAATATGAGATATGTTGTCTGAACCGCAATGATACTACGTCCCTGTAATAATAAAAATATCCTACTTGCATCAGTCAATACACTTGTTACTGTTCCTAAATTCGTTGTAACATAATTTCGGTTATCAACACGTAGAAGCATATTATATTTACCCTGTACAAGGTAACTAATCACACTACCTGACCCCTGAAGCACGATAACCCAAAAACATACCCAATATGGCACACTCGTATTTAACAACAATGGATAACCCAATCCTAATACCACAATGCTAATTGCATAAATAATACCTATTTTTTTATAATAAAAGTCTGTAGCTGCCAGAATTTCATTAACAGATTTATGATCTTGTCTAGCAATAGGCCCATATAATGCAACTACAGATGCATCCCCTACACCAATTTCTAAGAGTGCCAGATAAACATATATCTGGCGAATTGACGCTAATAATCCATTTATTTCAGACCCATAATTAACAATAAAGAGTCTTGGTATTACAATTGCAACTATTGATGTTATTAGATTTCCAATTATCCCCCAAACTAAATTATTAATGCTATTTCGTTGTCTCGACATTTCTTCTTCCTTCCTGTATCTCCAAGACTCCATGCGTTGATTTTATTAGCACTTTCATCCTGTGAAATAACGATATGCCTTATACATTTAATCTTACTTCACATTGACAGAAAACCTCTCTCTATCCCAATTTATGTCTCGTTTTACAACTTTGGCCGGAACACCTGCAATTATAGTATTCGACTCCGTATACTTTTTTGTACAAATAGCTCCGCCTGCCACAACAGTATAATCCGGTATCTCTGTACCCTTTAATAACATGCATCGTAGTCCCAACCAGCAATGCTTGCCTATAACTATATCATCTGCTTGATTCAGGCGTTTGCCCCCCCCCCAAATCAAGAATACTGTGTGAATCTGACGAACGAATCTGAATATCATTTGAGAACATACAATCTTCTCCTACCACGACATTTGTACCCTCATCTAGTGCAAAGTGTACAGTTTTTGTTCCCCTACCATGCATAGATGTATTTTCCCCAATAAAGATGGTGTTATTGTCTCGTTCTATGTGAAATTCTGTTGCCATAGTTGAGACATTTTTTGAAATTGTAATTTTATTATTACTGCCAACTATAAAAAAAGATGTATTTGATATCCTACAGCCACTTTCTATAATAATGTGATTGTTATTTCCTTGCATAAAAATTGTCTGTTGATCCGAGCCATTGATTTCAACGTTATCTCGTATTTCAACTCTATTCTCATTACCATGTATCACAAACTTATTATTTTGTATGGAGCAATCTATTCCACAAAATACATGATTTTTTCCATTTAATATTACCTGATTATGTCGGATTTTTATTCCACTCATATTAACAGCATTTGTTTTTCTCGGAAAACGATTATACTTTTTTATGTAAATCCTCATAATCAATGGTATTTTTTTTATTAATCGATATATTTTTTCTTTCATTTATACACCTTATTCCTTACAAATCAAATCCACCTTTTTTAACTTTTACCTCTTTACATAAAGTATCCCACTCTGCTTCTGTTTTATCGCAGAAAAGAACATTTGAAACTGGACATTCCTTCATTCTATTTCTATTCTTATCCATGTAATCATCATATGTGCCAATAATTTTTGCATTTGGTCCTACCACTACCACATTATCTGGAATATCCTTAGAAACAACCGTTCCTGCACCTACGATTACTTTATTTCCAATTCGTACATTTGGTAAAATAATGCTGCCATACCCAATAAACACATTATCTCCTATATCAACACATCCAATTTTACTATATCCCAATTCTTTCTTTGTGCTTGCATCATGCGCAAGTACAACAGAATTTGTAATTGTAACATTATTTCCAATGGTTATAAGATGTCCAAAGCAATAATCTATCTCTGCGTTGATCAGATCAACATTGTCTCCAATCTTAACACCTCGTGCTCTGCATTGTTCCACTTTTGTCATCACAGGAACTTTTTTTATTCCCAAACCATATACAATTTTTCTGCCAACTTTCTTTATTAAGCTCATGCTCTCCTCCATCTTACATTCTCTTTCAATACACAAAGTTTTTTCTCATTTCCTACCATAACACCTTGTTCTACATTCTTTGTTACAACAGTATTTGCTGCTATTATGCTTCCGTTTCCAACTATTACCCCTTTTAATATTATTGCATTGGCACCTATCCATACATGATCTCCAATGCTAACAGTTTCAGAATATTCTGCTTGATTTTCATCGTATTCAATCACATGGAAATCACTGTCAAAAACAACTGCATTTCTGGCAATCATAACATCTTCTCCCAGAATAATCTTCTTTGCACTAACTAAAGTACTGAAATTATTCATGGTAAAATACTTAGATTCTAATTCAGCATTTTTTAGAATTTCAATTGTTGATCCATAAGATATTTCGCATCCCTTTTTTGCATCCCACACCGCATTTTCTCTTAGTCTGACATATGTTTCAGTTTTTGATTTTTTTAATTTATTTACGCCAATGCAAATATTCTCATCCTCAATACGTATTTGGGATCCTTTTTCCAGATCAATTACTGCATTTTTATACGGAATGATTCTTCCTTTCCCATTTCGTTCAATACGAGAACAAAAATGATTTAGATATATATACGAAAATAACCGTATTTTTTTTAGATTCTGAATCTTTCTTTTTATTTTTTCCATCTCTTCTCCTGTTTCGTAAACTCATTTGGAAAATATCTTTTCAAATTTTCCCACTGCTCATCATTTTTACCATCCTGTGCATTTATAAACCATAGACTATCTTGACTTGTCCCATATATTGTAATTGGAAATGCTCTCCACTTATTCAGTGATGTAATCCGTGTTCCATTTTTATATGCCATAAAAGTAATCCATAAATCATCCGCAAACGGGCATAAATCCAAAAGAAGTTCTTTGTCAAAAACCCTTTGATCAAGTGAATCTGGCACAAATAAAGACCCACTTCCTGTAAAAATCTGAACTTTGTTTGAATGTTCTATTTTATCATTTAAAAATGGATTTCTCCAAATGGATGGCTTCGAATCAAAGGAAGGATCGATTATCTGCGTTGTAATACTACAAATATCATTCGGATATTTTTTATGTAGTTTCCATAATTTCTTTATAGTATCTTTTGGATAAAACATATCATCATCAACCAAAATTACAATATCTCTTGGATATTCCTGCATTGTATAATAATATTTTTTATGACTACGCAAATCATCGCAAAACCGAATCGTCAATCCCCTTTTTTGTTGTTCCAGAAGTGCTTTCGGCAGACTGTCTATCCCGTTAAACTGTTCCTCTGCAAGCCAAAGAATAATTTCATCCGGCTTCATAGACTGTCTTAACAAGGTTTCTACTGTTATCCATAAGGTGTCTATTCTCTTTGGAAAAGATGTCAAAGATACAATAATCTTTTGCTCTCTCTTTTTCACTGTGATTCCTATTTTATCAGATGGATGCTTGATATACATCTTTTTCACAAACAAGTTGTAATATGCCTCAATATATCCAATTATTTTTTCTGCTAGTCTATGTAAAATTACAGAATTTTTTTCGTTTTTTATAACTCTTTTTGCCCAAAAATAAAGTTTATACATTCCAAATCCTCATTTCAGCCATCTGTGTTTTATGTATAGTAAATATTCCTTACTTGATGCATGACCATATCTCTTAATATCATAAAACTTTTCTTTTAAAATTGCTTTGTCATTCATAGTAATCGCATAATAAAACTGCTGCCTTGCGCAATTTTCTTTTACCCTTCTTTTACACTTTTCTTTATCACAATCACTTTCATCTATTGCTGATAATAATATCTCTGTAAAACCATCCCACCTATCCATTTCCTGAATTGCGGTCCTTTTGCTTCTAGAATGACTATCCGCATGTTCAAATACAATATAAAGTTCTTCATCTATATATCCGCATTTTGATTTACTTGCTGCCGGAACAAGTATTTGCCAATTTTGTCCATATCGTGATACAAAAATATCCCTCTTTGGATATATCTTTTCAAGTAAACTTTTCCTTATCATATAACAACCACAGCAACCATATGTCCTAAGCAAAACCAAATCTTCAAAAATATCTTCTTTCTTATCTGAAGTCTGGTCGCTAATTCTCTTTTTTTTATGGGTAGTTTCATCGAAATAAACTCCATTACTTCTAACCATTTCATACTTTGGATTTTTCTCAAGAAAATGGACTTTTTTTTCAATAGAATCTTTCGTCATTACATCATCCGAATCTGGCCATGTGAGGTACTCCCCTTTAAATAACTTCAATCCACGATTCAATGCTGCTGCCTGCCCTGCATTTTCCTGTTTTTCGTATATATATGTTATTCCTCGTTTTTCCAACCTTTCCCGATACGACAGTGCTATTTCTTCTGTCCGGTCCGTAGAACCATCATTGATAAATATCAGTTCCAGATTTGGATACGTCTGATTCAGTATAGATTCAAAATATCGTTTTAAGAATGCTTCTCCATTATAACAAGGAGTGATAATACTAACTAATGGTTTTGTCATCTTAGTTTTCCTTTTACTTTTCCCATAAAATCAAGCAAGAACGGTGATAAGTAGAACTTCAACATATATCCCTTTGTTTCATTTTCTACCTCTTTGTTCTCAGTTCCGAATGTATAATACTTTCTGTATTCTCTCTTTATATGTTTTACCATTTCTTTGTTATGCAAGATATCCTTTGCCCTCGAATATTCCCAGATCAGTGAATGCAGATACTGAATTCTTGCCTTCTCCACCAATTCGGCATATCCAAGTTTCTTAAAGAAATGAATCCTTTCTTCAAATGCGCCCAGATAATCAAGCTTTTCTATGTAAAGCTTTTTTCCTAGAATACTTTCCGGCCACTGATAATAATAATACATGGTTTTGTTTGTATATACAATCCTTTTGCACTTGCTGATGAGCTTATGACTCATATAGATATCTTCAAATATCTTTCCTTCCGGGTACTCGCATCCCTCATATAGCGATTTCTTAATCAGTTTAGCCCAGGAAGCTGCCATAATAAATGAATAATGGTGATTCTTATAGATTCGCACTAACCCTTCTCTGGCATCAAATACTTCTAACCTTTCTTTCTCTTGATGAACAAATGTATATGTTCTTTCACTCCCCTGTGTATAATTACAAATAGACATCTCTGCATTCTGTTCTATCAGGTTATGATACAGTTCTTCTACAATGCTTTCACTAACATAATCATCACTATCTATCCAGAAAATGTAAGTGCCTCTTGCTTCTTTTACTCCTCTGTTTCGAACCTGGGAGATTCCATGATTCTCCTGATGTATTACTGTTATTCTATTGTCTGTTTTTGCGTATTCATCACATATTTTACCACTTCCATCTGTAGAACCATCATCAATCAATATCATCTCAAGATTGTGATAGGTCTGTTTTTGAACAGATTCAATACATGCCGCAAGGTATTTTTCTACATTGTAAATGGGAATGATGACACTCACCAATTCATTTTCTATCTTCATCTTCTCAAATCCTCTGCATATGTATTCTGGTATTCTTTGTACTCTGCCTGTCTTTGCATTAACTGGCTTCGAATATCCTGTTCATGCATTCTAATCCACCGGAATGCCTCTTGTAACTGCTCGGTGTTGCTAAGTGACTGTGCCGGAACCACATACTTCTCTTCTGTTCCAAACAGATCTCTTGCAATTCCTCTTGCCTTTACAGAATATCCCACAACAAGTGTTGGCACGCAGGTTGAATAAGCTGCAATCGTTGCATGCGTTCTGGCTCCTACAAACATTCTGCACTTGCTGATAATGTACTTTTGTGCCATACAGTTATGGTCCTCTACAAGTACTACTCTGCCTGTTTCCTTATATTTTTCATATAGCTGTCTTAATGGCTTTCTGTCATCATTAGACTCCCATACGACATGTGGAATCAGTGCAATCTGACAATCAGTCTCTTTGATGATATACTCCATCAGATTCTCATAATTGGCTAATACACATCCCTTTTCTTTCTCATGTTCGATAATCAATGGGCTTAGATTGATGCCAATGGTATTTTCTTCCACAAATCCTTCTGGTAGTTCCACTTTTTCGCACGGAAGATGAAATGCCGGATCCGGCAAAAGGATGGCATTTCCATTTACTTTCTTCAAGGATTCAAAGGAAATGCTTTCTCTTGCAACAATTAAGTCAAACCTTTTGATGTCCTCTCGAATCGCTTTATCCTCTAACAGTTCCGGCTCCACCGATGTTCCCCACAACACCAGTTTCTTTGCTTTCTTTTGCATATAGTCATTGATCGGTGCATAGTTCTTCACATCGGAATAACAGTAATTATCGCCTCCGATAAATAAAGCTGCATCGATGGCTGGAAGCTCATTGATCGCTTTTTTGTGCATCAGCGCATCCATTCTGTGATAATCATGAAACAGCTTTTGTCGCAGATATGCCAGCATAAAATCCGGTGACTTCTTATTAATCTCATGCAGTTCCTGTCTGATTTCAACAAATTGATGCAACCCATAGGCTTCGTCTTCTTCCTTTTTGTAGGATAACAGAATCGGCCTGGAATCTATCTCTGTTAAAAGCTTTGCAGTTGTTCTTACAATTGCCTCGCAGCCATGGTTTTTGCTGCCGCCATGTGCATACATTACTAATTTCATTTTCATCCTCCGTGTCTGCTCATTGCCTTTTTCATCTTTAAATATAAGTACATAAGCATATAACAGTTCTTTTTATATAGTCCCATAAATATCTTCTGCAAACCGCTGCACTTTGGTGATACCACAGGAACAAGTTGCTTCAAATGTTTTGCTGTTGTACGAATCTCTCTATATCGTACCTGTTTCTGATTCAGAAAAATCGTATAGACATATCCTGTCATCCGCTCCAGATACATGGCTTCATTTTCTTTATGAAAACACTTTTTATCTTCGAGGAACTGTCTTGTTTTTCTCTGAATCTCTATCTGTGTAAAAAAGTCAATCTTGCTGTCATCCAGTACAATCGCCGAATTCTCCGTTTCCTGAATATAATAATATCCAGTTGCCTTTGTAAAGTAGATACTCTCAATCTTTGCATAAATCTTTAAAAAGAAATCATAATCTTCAGCGAGACGGATATTCTCGTTGAATCGAATCTGATATTGTGTAACAATCGAACGCTTCACCATTTTTCCCGCAACAAATCCATAGATCCCTGTTGTCAGCTGCTCCTTGTAAAAGCAAGGTGCTATCTTCTCCATTCGATGTTCTTTCTCTAATTCCGGTACTACAGAAGCTAACACCTTTCCAGCCTTATCTACCTTGGTCAAGCCGCCTATGATCATATCATAAGGCTCTATGTAGAGATTTTCCAGATAATCTGCTGCCAGATAATCATCTCCATCCACAAATGTAAGATATTCACCCTGTGCTTTATCAACTCCGATATTCCTTGCATGTGATACTCCACTATTTTCTGTGGATATAACATGGATTCTTGGATCCTCGAATATCCTGCACACCGCAAGCGAATCATCCGTTGAACCGTCATCTATGATAAGCATCTCCCAATCTTTGAATGTCTGGTTCAGGATGGATTCGATCGCCTTCTTTATGTATTTTTCTTTGTTATATACTGGCATGATAATTGATATCTTACACATTGTTTCTCTCCTCTATCCAATCAGTATAGAATAAAGCTTCTTCCACTTGTGTTTCATTAGCATCACTTGTAGTTTTAATTTCCATGACCATTCTTTTGGAAATGAAAACTTTGCAAACGCCTCCTTTAGCTCCTGCGAATTAAGAATACGCTTTCTGATTTCCATCTGCTTTTCTTTTGATTCACCGCTTTGTCCAACCTGACCCATGCAATTACAGGCATAGAAAATCATATGCAGCTTTAACTGCCTCTGGAAATCATATTCCGAAACAGAATCAAAAAACTGATGCAGGTGTCTGTTCATCGTGCAGTAGACATTCCATGCTCCCGGACGATACGCCGTCGTAATCGTTCCTGGATTATTATAATAGTGGTAAAGGCCTTCGCCCTTCAGATAATAAAAGCTGTCTGCATAATATCCAGCAAATGCACTGAAAATATTATCCTCAGACCATCTCACTTCTTCATCAAAAGTCAGCTGATGCTCTTTTATAAATTCTGTTCGGTATAGACAATGACACACAGATAAGAGCGGACCATATTCCAGATTCTCTCCCATAATCAGTTGCGGAAATATCTTTTCTCTAATCGCTGCTTTATCATATCGCCCTTCTTGTATATCCAGTGTTTTCAAATACTGGTTGCCTTCGTCTAACACACGGATGTAATCTGACATGACAAAATCTACCTTTTCTGACGTGATTACCTGATACATTCTCTCATACATGTGAATATCTACATCATCATCAGAGTCTACAAAGCCGACATACTCACCCTTTGCCTCTGATAATCCTGCATTACGCGCACTGCTGAGTCCGCCGTTTTTCTTATGTACCACACGTATATTTTCATATTTGTTACGATATTCATCGCATAATCCAGGACAGCTGTCTGGTGAACCATCATCTACCAAAATGATTTCTATATCTTTATATGTTTGATTAACCAGACTTTTTACACACCTGTCCAAATATTTTTCTACCTTATATACCGGAACAACTACACTGACTAGTGTCTTATTCTTCCTATTATCTAAGCAGCTCATATAATTTCTCTACTTCCTTTTGATTGCTGTAATCCCGCCTTCTGCATGCTTCACTAAGACTTTGCATCTTCTTTGGATCATCTAATAGTTTAGCAATGCCATCGGCACAGCCTTCATTATCCATTGGTACAACTACACCATCCACACCATCTTCTAACTGACTGCCTGATGTAGGATAAGCTGTAATTACAACCAGCTTTGCAAACATCTGTGCTTCTCTGACTGTAACGCTTTTCCCTTCGTACCTGCTTGGCTGCACATACAAGTCACATGCTTTAATATACGGATATGGATTCTCTTTTTTCCCCAGAAGAATGACATACTCTTCCATCCTTTCTTCGGCTATCTTCTGTCGAATCAATTCTTCATCTCCGCCAAATCCGATAATGTACCATTTTACTTTGAATCCCTTTTTTAACAGACAAGAACAAATAGCTGGCACATTATCAAAATTCTTAGCAGTGCAGTAACGCCCTATCGAGAGAAAACGAAAGCCATCTTTTATGACCGGCATTTCTTTTGTTACATCCAGTTCCATTGCCTGCCTTTTTATCAAACGTTCTGGCAAGATATTTTCAATCAAAATTAATTTACTTCTTAAACTTGGACAGACCTCCAAAAAACTTTTGGAAACTTCCTCTGATATTGATGCAATATAATCATATTTCCCCCACATTACTGTTTCTGAAGGAATATTAATCTGCACTTTTTTATAGTCTGTATGTATCCATGCAATTTTCTTCTTTGCCCTCACCTTTTCTGCCACAAAATAATGTGGCGTTAGGAAGCTGATTGCCAAATCATATTCTACAGTTGGATTTATTTTAGGCATATATCTTTTTATATATTTATGACTATACTCTAACGCAACAGCACTATCCTTATACTGATGTTTTTTATTATATCTAGCTGCTTTTATCTTGGCATACAACCTTACTCCTGTCAGCCAAAAATGTCCCTCTCGCAATGTATCTTTCATCGGTCTGGCAAGCACTGTGTACGCTGCTACTTTTGGCAGGACATGTACATATTCTGGTATATATTCTAATAATTCGCCTTCATGACGCAATAAAAACAAATCAATTTTATATCGTTTTGGATCTAATACATTTAAAAGTCCAAGCAAGCTACGTTCTGCTCCCCCCAACTCCATCGCATGCGATACAATTAATATTCGCTTCATTTAGCAGACCTCCCGAAGAACTTTAACACTCGATGTAGCGGCTTTGTTAACTTGCTTCGCATAACAGTTTTCTTATCCATCCAGCTCTTTGCATACCAGTGAATGGAATAAGTTTGTTTTGTCTTATATAATCGTCCTGTTGGATCATCATATGGGTTAAAACATTCAATCGGATAAATCACTGCATTTTCCACCTTTTGTTTTTCTCCATTTGGAACCATCCCCAGTTTTGTTAATGCCTGTGTATTTAAAATAGGACAACCTATCGTTCTCTTCGTCCCATCTAAGAGCGAATCATATTCTTTAATCATCGCTTCTACAATTGCATTTCCTGCTTCTGCTCCAAATCCAAGGCCTGTATTGATATAATCCTTTGTTTCAAATCCAAAAAACGCCTGATTTTCTAGCAATTCATCAATGGGACGAACCACTTCCACATCCACATCGAAGTAAATCCCGCCCTCTTTATAAACAATTAAGAGTCTTAAATAATCACTCAAAAAAGCAAACCGCTTATTGTCATATGTATATGTCGTATACGGATTCTGATACACATCGATATTATCTTCATTCCATTCGATAATTTCAAAGTCCGGACAATATTTTTTCCAGCTTGCGATGCATTTCTTTGCTTTCTCTGGAAGTTCTTTTCTTCCAAACCAGCAGTAATGAATTTTCTTTGGTATCATACTAACCTCCATGTTATACGCGAAAGTTCACATATCCTTCTGTTGCATTGTCACGGTGATGTATTGTGGCCGGATTACCTATCACAATAGAATGTGATGGGACATTCACATTGACATAACTATTGGGTGCAATCAATACATCATCCCCGATTTCAATATTTCCAACTACTGTTGCATTGATTCCGACAAATACACAGTCTCCAATTTTCGGTACACCTGCATTTCCTCTATTAGTACGGCCAATTGTACACCCTTTATGCAGATTTACATTCTGTCCCATTTGTACGCCTTCTGCTACTGTAATATTATATGGATGACCCAAATAAAGCCCTTTTCCTATAGTGGCTTTGGTCGAAATCTCCAGTCCAAATTTTCTAGACATTCTATATAGTATATATCTTCGAAAAAAGGTTGATTTTTGCTGACATTTTCGATACCAATACATAAATGCCAAATGATGAAAAAGAAAAAGGGTTTTTAAACATCTTAAACCTGTATGTTCTCCTTCACCTGTCATTCTATAATAATCAGCGTACTGACACTGTTTTCGCTCCTGCTTATTCATATTGATTCCTTTCATGCATTTATATCATTCCCATATTAATAATACTATAAAAATAAAATCCAAGATAACCTAGAACAGCCGCTCCCGTAATAAATTGTTTTGATTTTTCATTAAACATATTTTTTAACTCCCATGGCAACAGAATGTAACTATATAGGGAAAAATAAATAGGAAGTCTTCCTATAAAGATACCAGATGTAAACATTGACACAACATAGATTGCTGTCGATATAATAGACATGTTCGTGCAAAAATTAATACACGGATTGTTTGCTTCATCCAGATATCTTTTACCTATAAATGAAAGAATCGCCGGTACTGCATAAACCAATACCCTGAATATATTCGTTCCATCATCCTGCCAGCTCTGCCAGTCAGAAACAACATTTGTATACTGTGTCTCTGCAAGCACAGAATCCAACAGGTTCGTAAAACTTCCTATAAACGTAACAACTGCGATTGTTGCCATTATAACAAGAATAGTTTTCTTATTCCATGCCTTTCCCTGCGCCACAAAAAGAAACGGTATCACAATCAGTGCACTACCATGGAACCGGGAAGCTAATAAGATTAGCAAAATAGCAACTATATATTTCTTTTTCAGAATCAGTCCAAAACATGCAAAGGTAATAGTCACTGCCATAAATTGTCTAATTCCGTTGAACATCCAGGATATATAATCCGTCGATGCAATAAATAAAAAGAAAGTAAAGAGAAATTCCGGCGAATACTTACGGTATACAAGAATCAATAATGTTGCCTGAATCAATGCCAAAATGATAAAATAAATTTCCGGCTTATTGCCAATCAGGCATTTTATTACCGCTGAAAAAAAGAAAAATGCCTTATCTTTTTTTACTCCCTGCATATAAGTTTCTATTCCACCAAAATCACTTGGCATATCATAAAAACTAGAGATATACATGGATGTATCTCCTACATTTCCTCTATATCCACACCAGATAATCAGTGGAACAAATATCAAAAATGCCCACACCACATAATAGCGCTCTACTTTTTCTCCACAGACCACTTCTGGTCTTTTCACATTTATGAACATGGCTGCAATTCCTAATATTACAATCCACACCAGTATCAAAATATAATTTGACATCTTTTGTCCTCTATATCCTCTTTGCCTTATATCTCACATACGCCGTCCATAACCACCCAAAAGGTGTACACAAAACAGTTAATAGCTTTTTGGGCGATTCTTTTATGTATTTTCTGTTTCCTGCAATCTGACTGCTTGAACAATAATGAATACAGTCTATGATTAATCTTTTCGTTGATTTTGGATATTGCATCGATACCTTCCTAAGAAATGCAAATCCATTTGGATTCTTTAAGTATTGTTTCCACATCGTTCCGCTTGACCCATCAGCCTGATACTCCACATCACACAATACTTCATTCATTACAAATAATTTGTATTTTTGATCGACTAACGTGTATTTATATACCAGTCCTACGTATTTTTCTCCCTCAAATACCGGATACGGTGGCACACTGTTTATTACATCTGTGCGGTAAACAAGTTTCTTATCCCCTTGTCCCCCTGCTGCATAATAGTCACCAAGTGTCGTCTCTTTCAGGTGCTCTGGAAATCCTTTTCCTATGATATTTCCCTTAAAGTCTGCATCTAGTCCGATTAATCCGGCATAGTTTTTGTCTCTTACCTTTTCCCAGGTATCTATGATTTTCTTCACAGCCCCGTCAGCCATACAGTCATCTGAATCGATGCAGACATTCAGCTCAGTATCGATATTTTCATAAGCTACATTATGCGCCGTATGCATCCCGCCATTTTCTTTATAGATATATCTGATTTCAAACGTTTTTTCCTGTTGCTGCCACTCTTTTACCAATTTTGCTGTCTGATCTTTCGATCCATCATCTACAATCAGCCAGACGAAATCTTTGCATGACTGCTTCTGTAAGCTTTCATAGGTTCTTGGCAGCGTATGCGCCCGGTTGTATGCCGGAGTAAAAACTGTAAGTGTTGCCATTCTTATTCTCCACTGTGTGCAATATAATAGTTTTGCAGCCATTTTGCTGCCTCTTCAATATCATAACCATGAGACTTAATCTCATCGTAATGATCCGTTCGCGTGTTCTTTGCCCTCCTTAAGATATGTTCTGCCCATATCTTAGGACTATCGGTCAATTTTTGTGTCGTTACAAGATTAGTTGTAATAATGCATTCTTCCGGAACCTGGTCTGATATGATACATGGCAGGCCTGCTGCCTGTGCTTCGACCATAGTAACCGGCAATCCTTCATACAAAGATGGAAATACAAATACATCCATTGCCTGCATCAGTTCCTCTACATCTGTTCTGACACCCGCAAAGATGATATGATCTGCAATACCAAGCTCTCTGGCTTTTTCTTGTATTTCCTTTTTCCCATCCCCGTCTCCGACTAAAAGTAATCTGGCATATGGATTTATTTTCTGTATCTCATAGAAAATATCTATTAGAAACGTGTGATTTTTTTGTGGATTGAATCTTCCCACATGTCCAATCAAAAGTTCATCAGAAATATTCCATTCATTTCTTATTTTTTCTGCAACAGAAGGTTTGTACTGGTATTTCTTTACTTCCACCGCATTTGCCATAACATGATACTGTTTTCCTCCAAACATCCAATCCCCCGCATCTTTTCCACATGCAAAAAGTGCAGTTGCAAATGCAGGAATCTTCTTCATGTAATGCAGCTTAATCAGATACTTTAGATTCTTGTCCTGATTGCTGTTGTGGCTGTGCGCAATCCGTACCGGCACTCCACACTCCTTCGCCACCTTTAAGGCAACTGAACTCAAACAATCCTGGTGTACATGCACGATTCGATATTCCGGGTGTGCCTTAAAAAAAGTACGCAGCTCGTTCTGATACGATTTACTCCACGGTACCAGTCTGGATACATGATGAATTTTTCCACCAAGCGATAAGATTTCTGCATCATAATCCGCCTCGAAATCTCTGTGAACGAGGAAATCAAACTGTACCTTTGTGCGGTCAATATGACGATAGTAGTTCATAAGCATCGTTTCCAAACCACCTCGTCCCATATAGGTTACGATATGTAATACTCTGATTGGCTGCATCTCTACTCCTTCACTTTCGCCACTGTCATCTTCAGCACTTCATCCTTCGCAAACTCTCTTGCCATCTTATCTCTTGCGCATTTGCCCATTTCTTCTCGGTCGGCGCGGCTCTTATGATAGATTTCATTCATCTTCTGGTACAGAGAATGTGCATTTTTCACCTGACAGAGGTATCCGGTTGTGCCGTCTTCCACGCTTTCCATACAGCCTGGAATTTTGCTTGTAACAACCGGTCTGCCGGTGGATGCTGCTTCTAGCAGGACATTTGACATGCCCTCATGATAACTTGGAAGGACGATGCAGTCTGCTGCTTTATAATACGGTCTCGGGTCTTCTTTGAATCCATGAAAGACTGCGATGCCGTCTTCTACTAACTTCTCTACTTCACCCTTATATTCGTCTTCGAAGAATCCAACAATGTCAAGAACGACTTTCTTGCCATATTCCTTGTGTAACTTGCGAATGGCGTAGAAGAGCTCGTCCATGCCCTTTTCCTTCATGATTCGGCCCAGATACAGGAAGTGAAATGCTTCATTTTCCGGATAGGCTTCGTACTGATAGAAGTCGAGAGTGATGCCGGCTCCGGAAAGGATCGTCTGCTGCTTTTCCGGAGTGATCTTCTTTTCCCGGAAGAGTGCTGCATTTCGCTCATTTTCAAAGAATACGGTCTTTGCGCCCTTTAAAGCAGTGCGGTACATCATAGTTACGACCTGGGAAAGTCCCGGCTTTTCAAATGCGGTGCCAAGTCCCTGTACATTTACGCAATATGGAATGTGCAGGCGTCTGCACGCATAACCGGCATAAACATTTGGCTTAATCGAATAAGTGATGACCATGTCCGGCTTTTCTTTCTTTAACATGGCACGGTACTGCTTATATAAACGCAGATCTGTCATCGGATTGATGCCGCGGCGGTCAACCGGAGTCTCGATCATATGGCATCCCATATCGGCAAAGTCTTTCTCGTGGCCGACAAATGGAGTGCTGATATAGACCTCTGCATCTTCCATCAGCATCTGTATGAGTTCTCTTCGGAACTGCCACAGCATATAAGAATGATTCGTGATAATCATTACTTTTTTATTTTTCTTTTCTCTCTCCATTGTTCCTGTTCCACCTTCTACAACGCCGCTTCCACGGAGTACGGAAAAAATGGTGCCAAAGACGCACCGGATGTCCATCGCAAGTCCTGCTTTTCTTACGTACTCTCCGTCAAGCTTTGCTTTTACGTCTATCTCGAGTTCGTCACGTCCATTGATCTGCGCCCAGCCGGTAAGGCCCGGCTTTACATCATTTGCACCATATTTGTCTCTCTCTGCAATTAAGTCTGTCTGATTCCACAGTGCCGGTCTTGGTCCGACGACTGCCATATCGCCTCTTGCAATGTTGTAGAGCTGAGGCAGTTCATCTAAAGAAGATTTACGCAAGAAACGACCCACCTTTGTGATATACTGCTCCGGGTTATCCAAAAGATGCGTCGGTATGTCATGCGGAGTGTCAAGCCGCATGGAACGAAACTTATATAACTGGAAATATGACTTATGAACACCGACTCTCTTTTGTGAAAAGAATACCGGTGCCCGTAAGCCATCTTCTAACTTAATAGCTGCCGCTATCGCCAGAAATACCGGCGACAGCACAACCATTCCCACTGAGCCAAGGATCATATCTACCATGCTCTTAGTTTTTAAATAATTTTTCTGCCTTGCGGACAGTTTTGTAACATTTTTCATAAGTAACCCCCTCATACTCAGGTTGTTTCTTTTCCTCAAATTCTATAGTTTCTCACTCTAGTTTTATATCGTACCACTATTCACATGATTTTGCAATCAGTTCTCTTTCGTCTCTGTAAATACCTCTTTTTGATTTACCGCACCTGTCTCTTCTTCCGGTTCATCAAACTGTTTTTCATAGCGGCTGTAATGTCTATATCCGCCATAACGACCATATCTTCCATATCTTCCATAACGATAGCGTCCATAGTATCCATAACCATATCCATATCCACCACCCGTAGAGCGGTCGCGGTTTAATACATAACCCAGCATATGGATTCCACTCATCGAAATGTTCTCCACACCCATACGAATCTGGCGCATCTTTGCATAATCATAGCGGATCACATAGACTGCAGCATCCAGATATCTTGCAAGTACCGGCGCATCTGCAAGCATCTCAGAAGGAGCCGTATCAAATATTACAAGGTCTGCTTTCTTCTTTAAAATGGAAATGAGTCTCTCCATCTGCTTACTCTCAAGCAGGTCGGAAGAACTTCCTTCTGTCGTTTTGCCATACAGAATCTGCAAAGATCCCGGGCACTTCTCAAGTTCTATCGTTGTCATTGCTTCACTGATCTTCACCTTACCTTGAAGCACCGCCTGAAGTCCGGGAAATTCTCCTTCCTGATTCATGGCTTTTGCAACAGATGGTCTTCTCATATCACAATCTACAAGTATGACATTTTTCCCTAGTTTTGCCTCTATGATTGCCAGATTCACAGAAAATGCCGTCTTTCCTTCTTCCGGCACAGAGCTGGTGACCAAAAGCGTCTTAAACTCCTCTTCCTCCATCTGTTTCATTACCTTAATTCCGACCTTTCTGAACCAGATATCCCTGCGGAATTCTTTTATTTAATACATTGACTGAATTATAAAAACTTTCTTTATTTCTCTTCTTTACATGTACTTCCGGCAATGTTCCAAGATCAACCAGATTCAAATGGGTCTTAATCTCCTTACCTGTCTTCACGGTACGTCTGGTAAGTACATAAAGAAACAGAATCACAAGACCAATAATGGCACCCTTAAGTGCCCCTCTCTTCCAGGAAGAAGAAATGACTCCCTGCTTTGTCGTATCATCCGGAACACCTGTTTCATCCAGGATCTTCAGAGTCGTATTTCCAAGTACGAACTGTGCCACTTCCGGATAATTTTTAATGACTGACTTTAATGTCTTATAGGAAAGTTCTGCATTCGTACCGGAAACAGATATCGTAAGCATATTCGTTCCCTCTTCCGCCTTAACAGAAATGGATCCTGGAACAGAGTCCAGCTTCATATCCTTTGCTACCACATCTTTTAGCACACCACTTGTCAGTATGTATGGGAAAACATCCGCCATCTGCTGTGCAGACGCATTGTTCTGGTAAGCCGGACTTCCATCAATTGTCGTTACTGCCACCGTCGCTGATGCCGTATAGACAGGGGTATAATTCTTTCTTGCTTTGATATAACTATTCAGTCCAAAAATCAATGCGAGAACCAAAACCAGCCACCACATTTTCTTGATTCCATATTGGAAACTACGAAGGAATTCAATCAGATCAATCTTCTCGATTTCACCCTGTTGCTCCTTCCCAGATTTTTCTCTCATCTCATCCATGTCTGCTATACCTCTTTATTATTCGTATATTTCCCATAACGTCCATATCGCCCATATCTGCTGTACCTGCTGTAATGATCTCCCACCGGGCTGTCCGCGATACTCTGAAACGTCATGACACCATTTAAAACAACTCCAAGTACCTTGGTATGATTGTCACGGAAATCATCCATCATCTCGTTGATATCTTCTGCAAGTGTAACGTTCTGTCTGGCAACGACCATTACGGCATCTGCATGCTGTGCAAAAATCTGTGCATCTCCAATCATTCCAGATGGTGGGGTATCGATAATGACGTAATCCACAATCTTACTGCAGGCTTCTATAAGAACCGGAAGCTGTCTGTTTCCAAGCATCTCTGTAGAAGCAGAATAGGACACCTTTCCACCTATAAATCCAAGCCGCTTACGCTCCGTATTTAACAAAATGTTATTGGCACCTGTTCTGCCATTTAAGAACTCTCCAAGCTCATTTTCTTTTTTCGGACTCATTCCCAATAACAGATACTGTGCAGGGCATCTGATATCGCCATCAATCAAAATGACTCTCTTGCCTTTTTTCGCAAGTGTGATTGCAAGATTCCCTGCCACGGATGACTTTCCTTCATTCTCACAGACACTCGTAACTACCAGGATCTTACCGTTGATCTTTGACATATGGTATTCCACCCTGGCCGCAAGCATCTTAAAGCTTTCCACGAACCGGAAGCTTGCCAGAGGATTATCCACCAGAACTGCCTTCTTCCGGTGCTTGATCCATTCCTTTATCGTCTTATACTTCCATTCATAACTAATCGCTCCAAGACTTCTGGCATCGAGCTTTTTCTCTACTTCTCTTTCCTGCTTCACCGTATTATGCATATAAGACCAGATGGCAAATAACAGCATGCAGACAGCCATTCCCAGGAAGAATCCCTTCTTTGCCATCTCACCGTTCTGTGGTGGATTGACCGGTGCATACGGAATCTTCGGATCTTCCAAAACATCAAGCACTGTCGTTCCAACTGTATAATAAGAAATGCTGGTGTAGTTGTCCATCACCGTTTTGATAATATCAATCGAATCCTTTGGCGAATGTGCAGTAACAGAAAGGGTCAGTATATTCGTTCCATTTACAACATTGGCACTGATATCCGCATCAAGCTTATCCATATCCAATTTTTCACAGATTGTCTTCTTCATAATCGTACTTTCCAGAATCTTCTGGAATGTTTCTGCCATCGAATTGGCAGAAGAAAGATTATTGTATGCATTGGCATTCGCTCTGGATGTGATAACAAATGTTGCCTGTGTACGATAATTCGGAACATATTTCATGCTGCTTGCCACATAAAAAAGCATTGCACCGGCCAGCGCTCCCAGCAGGATGACCCACCAGTTTCTAAAAATATCACAAACCAATGAAACCGGTTCAAATTTTGTCTCCGTCTGTGCGGATGCATTCTCCCGATTATTTTCCATCTTCATTTCCCTCCACAACTACAAACATCTTTGTCACAGCCGTCAAAGTTCCATCTCCGGTATACGAAAATTCTACCGGATATACTCCAGGCACTTCGTAATTCACCTCCGAATTCACACTAATCGCCCCCATGACACCGGCATCTTCATTACACTCTGTAATCTGCCCATTCTGTTCCAGTCCGACCACATAACCCATCGGATCTATCATATTTCCAACAGTTGTATAAACAATATACTCCGATAATGCCGGATATTGCTTTATACTTTCGTCCTCATTATCCGTAATCGTAATCTCAAACGATACCGAACAGACATCTCCCGCACTGTTGCTTACCTGTGCCGTAACCGGATAATCTCCCGGCTGCGGATTATACAGGCTGTCATTCATTGAAAGCTTCACCTGGCTGGTCAGGTCTCCATCGAGACAGTCTGTTGCACTCAGATAAGATACAAAGTCTGTATTCGCCACTTCTGCCGCGCTACATCTTGGTGCATGAAGCATCTTAATCCGTGGTGGCGTATAATCATTATATTTCACCGTTCTTTTTAACGTTCCCATCTGGTTCGATTTATCAAAAACGACATAAGTGACCGTGCGTTCATTACCCGAAATAAAATGAGAGATAGAAGAAATACGAACTTCCTTCGTCAAATCCCCATCCCTGTTATCCGTAGCCTTAATTCCCTTCATCAGTGCCTCTTCCTGATTCTCATTGACACTGAGTACAAGCTCATCATCACTACAGGTAATCACCGGAGGCACATGGTCTTCCACCATCTTTTCCTTTATTAAAAATCCAACGAATACCGCACATGCCAACACAAATATCAGACATATGGCTCTTCTCAATCTAATCATGTTTTCTCCTTTAATCAAAATAGTATGGTAAAAATGGAAGCGGCTCCAATTCAAGTACCGGCTTATCCTGACAGATTCTGCCGGGATTGTCTCGAAACAGCACATCCAGATGCCGCTTTGAACAACATTCACTAAGTGCTTCATACGCATCCATCAAAAAAGGCGTCCGCTCCACCGCGCTGTGTGCATCACTTGCCACAACCGATACCAGATGGTGACGAAGCAGGCGGTATGATGTCTCCATTGCCGACTCACCAAACCGTCCAAGAAAACTTCCCTTATTGACCTGAATGGCATATCCCTTCTTCCTCCACTGATATACAATCTGCGGATCATCCTGCACAAAATAATAACGCTCCGCATGCGCAATCACAGGCTTTGCACCAACTTCCCTTACCTTACCAAGAAGCCTCGTTGCAAAGTCCGGATCCTCATCAAATGCAAACTCCATCAGAATATAATGGCTCTGATTGATCGTCATTACCTTTCCATCTGCCATCTGCCGTGGCAGATCCTCTGTAGAAAATGCCTCCATCCCCGGAAAAAGCCTGATTGGAATCTTCTCTTCCTTAATCGCCCTTGCGGCCTGATTAAACGTATTCACATAATGCTCTCCAAATGCATTATCATACAGTCCCGGAATATTAAAATGCGGTGTTGCCACAATTTCTGTTACTCCGCTCATAGCAGCCAGCCTTGCCATCTCTATCGTATCTAAAATATCTACTGCTCCATCATCCATCCCCGGCAGGATATGCGTATGTATATCAATCATTTTACCACTCTCTACCTTAAAAATCCATTGCCATTTTTGCAGCTTCCTCTTCCGAAAGCTCTGTCACCCTGGTATCCATCACCCGGTATACCCGTCTGCACATATTTAACACACTTGGTCTGTGCGTTGTAACAATACATGTTTTGTTTGGTTTCTGTGTCATAATATTGCGAAGCACCCTGCGCTCCGTCTCCACATCCAGTGCGGAAGTAGCCTCATCCAACAGCAGCACAGGCGCATCTCTTAAGAGTGCCCTTGCAATCGACAGCCTCTGTGCCTGCCCTTCCGACAGTCCACGGCCACGCTCGCCCACATTGCTATTTATCGTGTCCGGACGCTTCTTCACAAAGTCCCACGCACACGCAATCTCCAATGCTTCTATCATCTCTTCCTCTGTCGCATCTTCCTTTACCATCCGCAGATTCTCTGCGATGGTTCCCGACAGAATCGTATTGCCCTGCGGAACATATGCAAACAGGTGTCTCGTCTCTGCATTTAGTACCACTTCCATGCCGCCTGCCGCAGACATCACTGCCTGCCCGCTCTGCGGATGAATCAGCCCCAGAAACATACGGATTAATGTCGTCTTACCCTCTCCGGAAGGACCCACCAGTGCAACAATCTCACCCGGCTTTGCCTCAAACGAAGAATCTGTGATCACACGCTCTTCCTTCACATAAGAAAAATCCACATCCCGCAAAGAAATGGAAAATCCATCTGCCGCATACGCATCAAGCACCGAACTCTCTGTAATATGTACTTCCTTCGGAAGCTCCACAAGCTCACGAATACGGTGCGCCGATACTGAACTATTTAAAAATGTTGGAACGATCGTCACCAGATTATTAAATGCCGCCGACAGATTGCTTCTCTGCTGCAAAAACAATGTCATCGTACCATATGTAATATCATGCGTCCACAACCGGAACAGACAATATCCAAATGCAATAAACTGCACGACCATTCCAATTCCCTGCAGAACTACATTCGTCTTAATCGTAAAATAATTATACTTCAGGCTGTCATCCCGAAACCGCTTCTGCCACCATCTCATCTTCTTACTATAATGCGGCGCAATACCAAAAGATTTGATCGTATCAAAGTTATAAAACGTCTCGACCTCAAATCCCATCAGCTTACTGCTCGTCTCGAGCACCTTCTGGCTAAAGTCCCTCTGCTTCTTCAGCACCGTTCGTGACAGCAGAAGAAGAAACGGCGCACTGCCAAGCGCAATCAGAGCCATCACCCAGTCATAATGCAGGATGACCATAAATGTCGCCACCAGCTTATAAAGTGCGATGATAATCGTCGGAAGCCAGCTGATGGCATTGCTGCTGATCGTACGAATATCGCCATTAAAACGATTCAGAATGTCTCCATTGCTATACTTACTGATCTCCATCCAGTCCGCATCAATAATCTTATCAAAAATATCCGCCTGAATATCATTGTTAATATCAATACTAAGCTTCGTGGAAACCCGGTTGATCAGGCTCTCAAACAACAGACTGAACACCTGTCCGCCAACCATCACAAGAAACAGCACTGCAAGCTTACTCGTCTGATAACCCGTAATGATATCGATCAGATACTTACTCGCCACACTGCTCGCAAGTCCAAACGACGTACTTAAGATTCCCAGCACAACATAAAACAGAATCGCTCCCTTATACCTTGCGCTATACCCAAGAATCCATCTCCAGTCCTCTAAAATCTCCGAAAATGTACCATCTTTCCATCGTTTCTTTAATATTCTGACCGATTCAAAATGTGTCTTCTTCTCTCTCATGATCTGCCTCCTCTAAAAAGAAGCTTCGTATAAAGAGCCATCACCGGTCTTCGAAGTGGAATCATATGCAGCCACACATGACGAAAGAACTCCCACCAGAAGTCCCCCGGCTGTATCGTCTTTCCCTTTCTTATGACTTTCGTCACAACCGCAAATATCTGTTCCCCTGCGACCGGTCCCTCAATCATACACTGCGCATCACCCACGATATAATACCCATCCGGCTTCACATGGTGAATCCTGTGCATGATATACTGTCCGTTTCTTCTTTTAAAGAACACCATATCGCCCTTCTTCAGTTTTGCCTCCGGCTTCCGAAAGAAGATCGTATCACGCTCATGAATCAGAAATGGCGCCATACTATTCCCTGCAATCCGCATGCTGACTTCCCGTCCATCATCCGTCAATTGCTTCAGAACCGACACATATTCTCTTGTATCTATCACCTTCATATATCTGTCCCCTAATCTATCACATGATACTTCCGAAGAAGTTCCACACGTTTATTTCCAATCTCTAAACTACTCTGATCCTCTGTATGCTTCCTGTCTGCCGCATATCCAAACAGCCGCATCAACCATGCTGCCGGAAGCAGCCACGGATACTTACAGAGCCACACATAATGCCCCTTCATATAAAAAACACCCGGAAACAACGATGACCAAACCGACGACGCCGTCGCCTTTTTGCCTCTCCTAGCGGCTTCCAGCGTCATATTCGCGCTGTGCCTTCTCTCCATCGTGCTCCCGCCATACACACCGCCTTCCAGCAGATCCACAAGAAGCGGCATACAGTCTACACTCTCCTGCGTATCATCCACATAGCCGGTCTTCTCCCAGGAGCATCCCAGATACTCTCTGCCAATCTTTGCCAGAGCACTGAAAAATGTATCCATCCGAAGCTGTGCAAGCTTATCCTGAATCTCTCTCCAGTCAATCCGCGTCGTGTAATGCTTTGCCATCATCACCATGTCGCAGACCTGTCTGATCCCAAATCCACTATGTAAAAAATGCTTAAAACTATGACAGATCAGATAAAACATATGGTCCGTCGGCGAAAGTGTCTTAATACCCACTCCCTCAATCTGCTCACAAATGCATCGGTCAAACGCCCCTGCAAATTCCTGATTCAGATGACCATATGCACCCTCGCCTTCTGCAAACAACGAAAAGTGAAGCTCTATGTATACCTGATTTCTCGGATTCCGATATGGAATCTCATACGGCAGATTATTAAGATCCAGCTCCTGCCTCTTATATCCTTCCTCTAACAAAATGCGGTCAAATGTCTCAAACTCTTCCTTCCTAAGCAGCAGATCTTCATCCGCTGATATCCGAAAGTCCGGCTTTTCATAAAAAGACCGGCAAATCAGCCCCTTCACAACAAGCGGATATACCCCTTCCTTCTGAAGCTTCTGATACAGCTCCAGAAAACCAGCCGTCCTTTGCACCTGCAGCATCACTTCCGCAATCGCACTCTTCTTCCACCTCGCAGCAAGTGGCGCATTCTCCTCTAAAAGAAGCACCGGATCCCTCCGGATCATCTCATATATAATTGCTAAAATCTTATGCATCGCAGCAAGGTCACACAGCTCCTTTAGCTGTGAAAACCTTTCCGGAAGATGGTATTCCTCATCCCCCTGCATAAAGCACCGAAGTGCCTGTAACAGCTCTTTTTGTGTATTCGTCATCATACCCCTGTTTCCTGTTTTTGGTATTCTTTCTCCATCTCTTCTAGGAACACCTCTGTCTGCCGGCACAAATACTCCGGCTTCTTATAACTGCATCCGCCACCTTCCGCAATCGTAAGCGCCCCGCACATCATACACGCAAAACGCTTCTTGCAGTTCTTGCATTCCGATGGCAGCAAAATCTCATCCGTCGCCCGGCAGATCGACTTCCATGCATCCGAAAAACCAATCTCAAATGGTCTGGCTACCGGCTCATTCATCATGCCGCAAGGCGTCATTCGTCCGTCCCATGTCATCCAGAACGACGACCGTCCCGCCATACATCCCATCTTCTCATCCGGAGTACGCTCACACTCTTCCTCACCGCCCATAAAGTCATCTCTTCCTTCATGGAGTGCCTTTAACCGAATCGCAAACTCCTCCTTAGACAGGCGGTACATATCCGCCTTCGCCCTCGCCTTTCCAGCCTCTTCTGCTGTAAAACGCACCTCATCATCCGTCACGCCGTCCTTCGCACTACGTACCGGCGGGAACATATAAGTAGCCGCATTCACCTGAATCTCCCTGCTCTTACCAAATGCAAAGATATCCTCCATATCATCCAGATTGTACTTCGTAAAGCTCGCATTGATATTCACAAAAATGCCCGCATCGTGCATCAGATCAATCGCCTTCGTAGCTGCATCATATCCGGTCGGATGTCCACACAGCTTCTGATAAGTCTCATTTCCACCACCATAAAGTGTCACATTCACCTTCATCGGCGGATCTTTCTTTAACCACTCCACGGTCTCCTCATCAATCAATGTCGCATTCGTATTAATCGAGATGAGTAACCCCAGCTTCTTTAACTCTGTATAAATCTGTCTAAAATCTTTTCTAAGAAATGGTTCCCCGCCAGTCAGCAGCAAGAAGAGCATTCCCTCTTTTGCACAGGCTTTTCCCATCTCAATCCATTCTTCTGCTGTATACTCTCTTCCCCTCGCCCGCATCTCTGCTTCACTCATTCGAATGTAACACATCCTGCAATTCATATTGCATCTCGGTGTCAGTTCAAATGTACCGGAAAGCGGCACTTTATTGTGTGCCGCCTTCTGATACAGATATTTTCTAAGCTGCGCCTGCATTGGTGCCTGTTGTTTCTTCATGAACTTATTCCCCAATCTCTTTTAATTATCAAGTATCTGTACTCCCATAATCTGACTGCTGTCCGGATTAAAATGTGCCGCAACCGCCTCTGCTTCCTTGCCTGCGCCCACATTTTCAAATGGTGTACGGTAAGTAATTCCTCCAAGATAAGCACCACCAATCTGCATATACTTATAATATACATAAACGGTCTTAAGCTCTTTGTCCGTCTTATTCTTCAGCGTAATCTTTCCATTCTCTGTCTTTAACTCTACTTTATCCTCTTCGAGCGTCGGCTGATCCATATATCCCGTAGCCGCATTGCCATATGTATAAGTATCTTTATCTGAAAACTCCCGCTTATTGCTCTCAAGTACCAGCGTAGAAGTTCCTGCCGGAAGATTCGTCACCTTAAAACTCGCCGTCTCATTGCTATTTACCTGAAAATCAATCAGTGCAACCTGAAGCATCTGGTCAGAATTGTTCGTAATCAGCATAGCTGTTACGTTCTTTGTCGCCTCGTCACTTCCATCTTCTATAAATGAACCGGAATAAGCACCGATTGACTCAACCGTGAGGTTCGGATCGGAAAGAACGATTTGCTCTGCTTTTTCCGTATCCTTAGAATCATCGTTTTTGTCAGAGTCTCCTACTTTAGCTGAATAACCTTGAATCTTACTAGCATCAAGCGTATCCTTTCCTGGTTCCACAAAATCATTAGAGGACTTAACCTTTACATCTATGTCTGCTGGATTTTCTCCGTCTGCAAGTTCATGATAACCTTTTTCATCTGACGTTTCTTCCTGTGAATTTATTCCATTTGGCTTTAGTGCAAAAAAAATCATAACACCTACCACTAATACAGCGGCTACAATAGCAATGATAATTCCTAATTTCTTTTTCTGTTTCATCGTGCCCTCCATTTTTCTCATCTTTTTATCTTCTACTATAAACTATCTTCCAATAAATTACAACCTATCCCTCAAAATCTCCTTAAACCTAGAATAGTGAGAGTGCACTCCACCCTCACTATTTTGTGTGTTTTCACATATTTTGCAGAAAAAAGAGAACTATCTATGTTTGATAATTCTCTTTTTAGGGGATATTTTATTGTTTATAACTCTTTTAAAATCTCGTTTTTCACCGTATCTACTGCGTCCTGATCCGGGCGACAGGAGAGATGATAGACAGGAATCTGACACGCTGCATCCATCAAAAGATCTGTCATCTTTTCCATATACTCTTTATTCCATGTATTCATCAATGTTTCACGGAACAACGGAAGAAATGCTTCTCGCCCATGTAATCTGCGAATTACGTTATCCGGTCCCTGCTCTATTACAACAATCGCCTTAATTGGTGCCGACTCATTTCGATATATGCCAGATGAACCGGCGTAAGGCGAGCCAAAACCGTAATATTTGCCATCTATTTTCCTTATAATCGTTCGGTCTCCATTATAGATATCTGCATCCTCATATTTCTTCCATAAGTCAGCCTGAGTGGATTTGCCTGTTCCGGATGGTGCTGTGAACAGGATACCGTTATTTTGCCAGGATATGAAGGATGAATGGAGGATAAAGCCTTGATGATTGATAAGAACATCTTCAAATGCAAGATAATTCATCAAATTAATCTGTTTAAATAGTACCTTTTCTTCTTTCAAACTTTTTGGCAAAAAGATAGAAAATGAATCTCTATCTTTTTTTCTTAACGTAACAGATTCTATACCTTTGGTGGTTGTGATGCCTTTTGTACGTCCAATTTCATCCCCTTCTAAAAAGGCAATGAAATCTCCCTTATATATAATTTTCTTCTTTACCGTCATAGTTTCTTCAAAAGACATGCTATAAACTACATTTGGCTCTTCTGACTCTTTCGTTTCAAATGGTTGTACCGAAGACTGAAACGATAGGATTCTTGGAGATTCTATTTTCAAAACCAATTTTGCTATATTTAAATAATAACTATACATACTTTCTCCTCTATAGATATAATAGTGAGAGCAATTGCTTGCTCTCACTACTATATCATGCTTTCTTTTATGAAGAAAATACGTTCATGCCCTGTGATGTATGATAGCAAAGCTTCTCTCCATTCCATCCCTGACCTGGCAACTGTCCTTCTGGCACTGAATCTGCACAGTCTCCGGAATTGAATAATCCCAACTGTTTCCATGCATCCATAAGTGTGCTATCTCCAAGATTCGTTGCACAATTACTTGTTGTCTGAATATTGACGCTATACGTACAAGAAGCAATCATTTCCGTCAACATAAAATTTTCGATTACAATTGCTGGTTTTTGATATGTTTTTTTCATATGATATTCACTCCTATCCGTTATCGTCTAACTACTACAGTCTTTCTTAAGTAAAGTTCTGACTCAATCCTTTTTTTACCATCTGTATCATACTTGTATGGTACAAAGTCTAATGTAAATGTTCCTCTTGCTTTTGGCATATTAAACATTACATTATATGTCGTCTTCCCGTCTGCTGTTTCTACCAGAACCATCTTTGTTGTGATTGGATTTCCATTGGCATATACCTGGAATCCCTCCACTTTATTGTCTGCTGGCACTGTAACTACCGCAGTAGCCTTCCTTCCGCTCTGTACATTACCAATGAACTTCACAAAGCTTACTTCTACTCCATACTGTGTCGGCTCACCCGGCATTGCAGATTCAATAATACCCTCAACAAGTGCCTTGTTTGCTGTATCAGCCGGACTGGTAATTTCATAACCTTTATGTTTCAGATTAGTCAGTGATATGCACTGTTTATTTGTTACTGTTCCAGTTAATACTACCAGATAGCTTCCATCATCAAGCAGAATTGCATCCTTAACAGGAATATTGTAATACATTGCTGTCTTTGTATTGATTGCAGAAATTTCCTTCTTTGCATAGCTGTCGTCCGTTGTCTTTGTAACCATAGAAAGTATTGTCTCTTTTGAAGCTGTTTCATCTGATTCAGTACTCATATCCACTTTTTTCGCCTCAACCTGAAGAGTCGAATCTTTAGTTTCATCTGCTTTTACAACAAAACCAATACCTGTTGCGCCTGTTAAGTATACCTCATTGGATGGTCCTCGTCTTAAATATTCTGCTAAGGAACTGCTATATGTAACGGAAGCCCCCTTATTCATATCTTCCTGATTGACTTCACCAAGGAAAGACATATTGCTTGCATCCTCTGCACAGTATAAAATACTTGAAGTGCTTCCCTTAACTTCTGCACTTGTAATATAACTTCCAGAGTCATCTTTGATTCCGTTTTCTGTAATTTCACAATCACCAAGAATCATTTTACGAATGCTTGTAGTCTCTGCAGATACTTCATTCTTGATATAGCTTGCATCCATCTCTTTTTTATCTTTTTCATCATTATCATTCAATGGATTATAAATTCTTACACCATCCAAATAGAATGTAGATGCTTTTTCCATGTTACTCTTCGGAACAAGAAGAGTTACTTCATATTTTCCGTATGTTAAATCTTTAATAGAAATAACCGGAAGCTGATACAGATCACCATTATTATAATAAGTATCTACTGCACCGTATGTTACAACTGTACTGGTGTCCATGTTCTTTACCTTATATACAATGCTTCCACTTGTACCGCTTGTTCTGGAAATCAGATCAAATCCTGTTCCCTTGAAAGTAAAGGTTGCTTTTGCTCCTACAGTCATCTCTGTTGAAGAACCTGCGCTATCGTTATTTGCTATATCTGCATAAGCATTATCGTGACCATACAATTCTGTCTGGCTGTTACTCTGGGACAGTTTAATTGGTGTATCATTTACAATTGTAGTGCCATTTTCAGCTATCACCTTTACCCCATTTTCAAAATTATCTTCATAGTAAACAACGCTTGCCGGCATTGTCTTGATTGTACCATGTACGGTTGTACCAGTTTCTGGGTCCTTTGAATCAAGTGTTGCACCATTTTTTGTGATATCTGCTGTATAATTGTAATTCTCAACCTTATCCATGAACGCAACTGGCTTGAATGTTACTGGGCTATCTGCTTTTCCATCGCTATCAATTGCATTATTAGAACCGCTGCTAATTGTAGTTTGTGTATTCTCTTCTGCTGGAGTGATTGTTCCTAATTTAGCAGATGTAGCCATATCACCTTTAGCTTCTTCATTGTAGAATTTACCGCCCTGGAATAAGCCATCCCCATTGGCATTTTTTTCTGCAATGTTTGACTCTAGACCGTAATCGAATACATAAACCTTATCGGTTGCCTGATAAGTAAGTACAGTAATTGTACCTTCAAAATTACCTTTATCAGTTGTGGTTCCCTTGTAAGCTACATCATACTTTTTATTTGGAGATGTTGGTGTAAATTCACCCTTTCCACCATTTACATTAGTTGTGATATCTGTATCATCTGTAGTTGTTTTAGTCAGTTCTTTAATAGTTACACCATCAGGTGCATAAGTAACTGTCTTTCCAGCTTCTGCGTAGATTACATAATTTTTTGTAGTTGTTTTTGGCTTATTTGTTACAGATGCTTCAATCGTTTGATCAGCTACAATTTTACCAGTTACATTAGATGTTGTATCCTGTACCCATGTATCGTCTGCTCCTGGCGCATCTTCAACAACCTCATAAGAAGCACCTGCTGGAATACCTGCAAATGTAACTTTTTCACCAGCTTTTAATGTGAAGTGTCCATTCTCATCTGTTTTTTCAGTTTGAGAACCAATAGTATATTCCAGTTCATATGGATCATAGTATTCGCCGCCTGTCAAATCTACTTTTACTGTAAATCCAAAGGTTTTATCTTTTAGTGCATCTCCTTCATATTTCTTTTCTACTGATAAGCTACCAACCTTTGGTGTATTGACAAAGTTAACATATCTGTTCACAACATCCATCTCAGACGAATTAACATCACCCATGTCAAAAGTAGCAACCGCACCTTCTCCTTGGTATTTTGCTGCTCTTGATGTAACACTGTCATAAACTCCCCATTTCGTCTTGGTTTCGTCATACTGTAATTTTGTACCTTTTGGAATAGATTCTGTAATCTTAAATCCTGTTCCTGCGTAGAATGCACTACTGTTATTTTCATCTGTAGTATCAATAAACTCACTTGCATAATATGATGAGCTAAATGTAGCTGTACTATTTTTAGCAACTTGTCCTGGATATGTATTGTCATTGTAATCGTACAATGTATATCCTAAATTATCTACATCACTATAATTTGCTTCACGATCCTTCAGATTCCTTGTCTGAATATTGAAATCAAAGTTATCAAGACCCTGTACTGCATTCTTTAATCCTGCATTTACGTCTTTTGTGTCAAGTGTCTTACTAAGAGTGAGACCTGATGGCAACGGGACGAAACTGTATGAAATGGACATATTGGAGTCCCACATACCACGTTCCATATAGTACATCTTTAATTCGTGTACTTTTCCAGACTCTTTCATATAATCAGCTAACGAAATGGTATTGCCATCTGATTTCTTTACTGTAATGTTTTTGAAGTCTACTGTGCGCTTTCCATTATCTTTAGCTGCTACTCTTCCGCCAGCTGTAGGTTGATTACCCAGCTTTGCATCAGATGTACCTGTTGTAATGGTAGCCATCTGTGTTGCAAAGTTAATTTCTCCTTCAGCTTTACAATGAGCACCACCCATATCTAATACCAATGCACCATCAATGTATACCCATACATCATCATCACCGGTAAATTTGAATGTCATAGATGTACCATCCACATTTTTACCAGTTTCTGTTACAGTAAATGGAATCGTAAACTGTGTACCAAATCCATAGTTCAAATTGTCCTTTGCTGATGGATCAACACTATTGAATGGAAAATATCCTGTATCGCCATCTACATCATGAATTTTTATAGTATCATCTCTTACAATTTTATTATTCTCGTAATCATAATGAACGGTATTCTGTTCTGAATCAAACGAATATGTAGATACTCCCTTATCATTTGTTTTCTTTGTAAATGGGAACTGTAAATTGTTATAGAATCGCATATATTTACTCTGGCCATCATATGCCTTTTCATTAAAGAAAGGTACCTTTACCTGTTCACCATTGTTATTGTAAGAAGTAATCAGATTTCCATTCTTGTCTAAATTCTTTCCTACTATACCCTGTGCTACGTATTTATTGGCTGTTTTTTCATCTGGGCCAAATGCAACATTTGCGCCTTGCCAGTACCATGTAAGGTTACCACCTGCCTGCTTTGCATGCAGTAAATCACCAAAGTAAAGAGGCACTGGTGCATTAACATTATCCTTGCTATCAACTCCATTCAACGCGTAACCCTGTAAATTTGAAATCCATTGGTTCAATTGCGAATACGGAGCATTAGTCGGTCCTGTCAAATTACCCTCATTGTAAAATTTATTTTCTGGTTGTTCCACACGTCCATTATTGAAATAATCAACTAATGTAGCATTTACATTAAAATAGGATGTAGTCTCACTTCCTGTGCTTGAATATGTAGTCCACATTCCTGTTGGAGTTACTCCTGTGTGTAATGCAAACGTATATAAGTTTTTTCCTCTTTCTAAGCCCGGCCATGTACCCGCTTCATTCCATACATGCTTGTCATTGGGATCTAAGCGAAGAAAATCAATATTGGTCGCCTCTGCAGTTGTCTCTCCACTCCATGTAAGACCATCATCCATCTTTGTCATAACAACAATTTCCGATTGCTTATTGTCCGCACTAGTCTTAAATGCCATAACTGCATTATCTTTAATCCAAGTTGTTGCAGCATTAGGGCGTAAATAAATAGTTGTTCCCGCTTGAATCGTATCTCCTGCTGCCGCTTTTACGGGCTGTGCTTGTTGCACAGGTATCACGCTAACCACCATCAAGATGGTAAGGATGATTCCGAGCAACCGTTTCTTAAATTTTTTTCTCATACTTTCCTCTCCCTTCCCTTTAAATTGAGTATGATTAATAGGTTATTTCTACTGCTATGCGAAAACATAGTTTTAGCAATAGATTTATTCTAAAATATTCTAAAGTTTTTTTGATGAAAATACAATAGGTAAATCGTCCCGAAAATGTTATATTTTGTATAATTTGTAGATTTATTTATATATAATCTAAAAAATTTGATATAATTTGGTAATTTTCATACTACGAAGCCATCTAAAAAATAAACATTGAGACTCGTTTTCTCATACACCCCTATTTCAATATCCCAGCCTCTTTAATGC
>ERZ894244.298-NODE-298-length-39864-cov-10.599261_pt1 | contig 39864 bp, 68 predicted proteins | sample MGYA00380299_ERZ894244 | MGnify/ENA primary metagenome ERZ894244 (study PRJEB32331, sample SAMN06328444) | human gut metagenome | biome: human gut microbiome; feature: stool | host: Homo sapiens | collected 2014-06-26 ... | reverse complement strand
GCAGTGTGATATTCAGGTCCCCTGCCAGAAAAGAAACTGCCAGAGTATGAAGCGGAAGCACAAGCATCTTCCACAACCCGTAATATGCTGCTGCAATCACACCGATTGTATAACAGACAAATCCCAACAATGCATTAATATGCTTTTTCATATGTATCCATCCTCGTTTTCATAACTATTCCATCAACTTAACTATTTTGCCACTTTCCATGGTTTTTTTCAAGTCAAGAATGCGCTGATTGACCGATCCCCGGAACTTGAGCGTAATATCCTTCTGTTCCTCAATAAATGGACCGTCCACCAGTACATCGATCAGGGAAAGCAGGTCATCCGTGTCTTTCGTATGTTTTCTGCCTCCCAAAATCAGGTCTTTATCATATATATATCCGGTAAATGCCCAGACATTCTTATCCGGATACAAACTTTTTACTTTTTTCATAAAAGGAAGAAGAGCCTCCTGATTTTCTTCCTCATCAGAAAAATGCAGCTCCATCAAGTCGGCGATTGCGAGGTACTTTTTGGCGTATTTGCTGTCGCCGTGGGTTTTCTTGACGATTTCGCGGAACTGCGCTAAATCACCATAAAAGCAGCCACACCGTACGCGGGGAATTTTATCCTTGCAGCGGAAAAATGTGGTTGTGCGGAAATATCGGCCAAAGCCTGTAACGACGGCAAAGTCCGCATCGCCGGAGACCTGCGCATCGCCGGAGACCTGCGCATTGCCGGAGACCCACGCATCGCCGGAGTGGGAGAGGTTATCTTCCTTCTCAATAAATCCGCCGAGTTCTCCCTTCTCAACGTCGCCAAAAGCGACGAGAGCCTTAATGCGGAACAGTTTCTTCCCGAAAACGTTCGTTACAAATTCTGCGGTCAGTTCAAATTTCTTCATGGCTAGATGCCTCCTTAAAATACAGCCCGCACAACAGATTCAGCGCCAGCAGAGCGGCGAGGGTGGCGGGGATGTTGAGAGAGCCGAGCGCAGCCAGAAGCAGCACCAAATCTGCGGTGATTGCCAGCTTGACTGAGGCGCGGGTAAGTGATACAATGCAATCAGAGCCGATTCCAATGCTCTGTTTTTTATGCCGTTTCTGCGTTCCAGCGCAGGGGCGGCAATTTTTTGTTGCGGTCATTACTGTACTTCCTCCCATTCAAAGCGGCCCTTGCCGCTGTTTCTCCACTGCCCAAGGCCGCGCTTTGCGCCGTAGTCGAGGCACTCACGAACCATGTCCTCAAGTTTGGGATCGAGACATTCGATTTCAAACTCTGCTGTTGCACCTGCAGGAACGCTCTCCGACTTTGCGATGCTGACGCGTTCGCCCATCGGGGTTTGTGCCCGCAGGGGGCGCTCGCAGAAATCAACCTTCATGCCGTGCAGGTCGTAGGGAATCTCGCGCGGTGTTACGAAGATGAGTCCATCAATAGCCTGCTTGTACGCCTTGATCGCCGCGCAAGCCTTTCCGCCCGCATAGCCAGCCTTGCCAGCTTTGGCAAGCATTTTGCAGCTGTCCTTGAACATGCCCTTTACCTGATAGTCGTACAGGAACGGCGTTCCGTCAGCAGTTTTCGGAAAAACTGTAATGCGGTCTTCGGCGTTCTGGGCCTTGATATTGTCCACTTCTTCGGCGGTAAGGTCGCCGGTGGGGGCCTTGCTGGCAATGTAGGTTGCGAGAAGTTCTTCATTACTGGGGGAAGAACCGAGAACTTCTTCCAAAAGGGTGATTTTTACTTTCATGGTGGTTGTCTCCTTTTTAAATAAAATCGGTTGCTTTTCGGTGCCTTCGCGTCGAATCTCAATGCTATGCCCCTGCCAAGCAATGCAAAGCCACAGCTACGCCATGCTTAGCCTTCGCGTCGAATAGCAGAACCCTGCCTCTGCCTTGAGAAGTTGTTCTGCGCTATGCCAAAGCCAAGCTATACAATGCTTCGCCGTTGCCCATCCTTGCCATGCCAATCCATTTCGTCGCTGGTCAAGGCCTACTGTGCATTGCCTTTGCCTTTCCATCGGTGCCAAGCCGCTGCCACGCCCCGCCTTGCAAATCCACTGCTAAACAAGGATTGCACGGAGTTCTGCAAGCACGTTGTCGATGTGCTCTTCACGGGTAGGCATAGCGGCAGAAGATTTGCGCACATCCGCCACCGGGTAATACGTTGCAAATTCGTCAAGCGTTATGCCCAGTGCGGCGCATGCTTTTCCAACCTCCGGCCAGCGCCAATCATTAGCGCCGTTGATTCGGTTTGACATCTGCGTTTTGGACAAGCCGCAGACATCTGCAAGGCGCTGTTTGTTGTAGCCCTTGCTTTTGATTAGAGCCGTAAAAGCAAGGTTTGTCATGTTCATCATCTCCTTGTAACACATATCAAGAAGTTGTATACTGTGCGAAAGGGGGGAAAATAGTATGGATTTAAAAATTCCAGATTTTACAAAAGACATTGACTTTGAAAGCACTCCGCTGAAAAATATTGAAAAAGCATCAACGGAAACTGCCGTACAAGCCAAACGCCTTGCAGAGTTAGCGGAGCGCCGTGCTCAAAAAGCTGAGCAGGATGCAAAGGATGCCGATGCCAGTGCAAAGCGTGCAAACGCTATTGCCATTGTAGCGGTAATAATCGCTGCAATTTCTCTTTTCGGCGAAGCGCTCGGCCTTTTCCCGCTCTCTTTTTAACCAGTGTTCAAAGTAGAACGTAAAAACCAGATTGCATATCGCACCGCCCAGCACAGCGCCCTTGATAGCAATTGTGGCAAACAGTTTAGGTGTCATGGCGGTTACTCCTTTCTGGAGGTTTACCAACTTTAGCGACAGGGAACGGCTTTTTAAGGTGTTCATCAAGATAGTTGTAGCCGCGTTCTGGATTGGTGGAATCGTAATGCGTAATCCAGTAGTTTTCGCGCTCTTGGCATCTCTCTGGCGGCACATCCTGTTCGATGATGTAGACCTCAAACGCATCTTCACCGTACTTGTTGTAATCCGCCTGAAACCCGGATTTTTTGTAGGTCGTGTTCAATTTGTCCGTCTTGCCCTTGCGCAAGGCAAGAAAGTGTTCCCGGATTCTCACATCCAGCCTATACGTGCGCCCGATGTAAACCTTTCCGTTTTCCTTGCATCGAATGGCGTAAATATCGCTGTTGTGGGTAATTGTCCATCCAGCCATGTTCTCACCGCTTCCAAGAATCGATGATTTCATCAGCCAACTTGTTTACTTCGCGGTTCATCATGTACTTTGCAAAAGTAATGACAATGCATGCGGTCAGGCAGACCCAAAACAGAACCCAGTAGGTAGTACCCATATTGAGCTGCTGACCAATCATGTAAAGAAAAATGTAGATAAGCATCGGTTACTCCTTTCTTAATAGATCGTCTACAGTGTAGCCGTCTCCATCTTTCTAATTATCGGCTAGCAAGTAATCAATCGGCACGCCGAAATAGTCAGCCACTTTCTTTAGCGTCGTGATGCTGGGGCCGTAAGGCGATTTCTCCCACTTGCCAAGTGCGCCGTTTGAGATTCCGGCGCGTTCCTCAAGGATTGTGCGAGAAATATTGTTTTTTCGGCACAGCGCATCAATTTTCGAAATATTCACCTAGCAAAAGCTCCTTTCTAGTTGACTATTGCTAGAAAATATGCTACTATGAACTTGCGAGATTTATAACAGCATATTTTTAGCTAGTCCGCTGAATTTTAGGGGGCTTGGTTCTTTGTTGCCCTCTGTGCTATCTATTATACTAGCTTATCGCCTAGTAGTCAATAGGCTATCGCCTAAAAATATGCACAAATTGTCTAGGTGATTTTTGTGAATAATACTAAAACTGTAGAAACCATTCGTGCCCTGTGCAAAAAGAAAAAGACTAGCTTGACTAGGCTAGAGGAAAAGCTCGGCTTTTCAAATGGGTATATCGGCAAAATGGCAAAGAGGCCAAGTTCCCCGCCTTATGACAAACTGGTCGCAATAGCTAACGAGTTAGGAGTCACCGTTGCCGACCTGACCGGGGATTTCAAAAACGAAAAAAAGCCCACCGCACAAAGCGATGGGCTTACAGAAAAGCAGAAATATGCTATTGAGTTAATAAAGTCAACGTCAGACGATGACCTCGACAAAATAATCAAGATGTTTAAAATCTGGACAGGGGAAAAATGATGGATACCAGAACATGTATCAAGCTGCTAAAAGAAGCGCAACGAAACGAGGGCATTGCCGCAACAGACAAGAACCGCGATTCCCTTATACAGCTTTGCCATATGGGGCTTCTGGATTGCATGGGAGTTGCACCAAAAGGGGAAAGCAAAGGCAAGAAGGTCTACATTATTACCAATGACGGGTGCAAAAAGATTGATGCCTATGAAGCGGTTAAAACACAGTTATATACGAGAATTGCTGCCGTTTCAGGTGTAATAGCTGCCGTTGGTACTATTATAGGATTGTTTTTACATTAAATGCTTTATAGTATTGACTAAAGGAACAATAATCGTGATTGTAAGCGAGATCCCAAGGCAAAACCACGTTATGATTTGGTAAAGTACCATGTCGCGCTGGCGGCGCAGCTCGTCCCTTGTATCGTGCAGTTCCTGCTTTAATCTTTTGTTTTCTTCATATAGGTTTTCCGTCATGGTTTTCTCTCCTTTATATAATTTATGAAAGCGTCAAGTTGCTCTGCATTTAGTTTCATAAGTAAAGAAATTGCAAGCGCTTCCTTTTCTTTTCGTTCTTCTGTTTTTATTTTCGCATTATTTTTTGTAGTTGTCAATGGTTCTTTTTTCATCATGATTCCCCCAAAACTAAATAAGGTTGTGATGCTCAATGAAATTTGGCGTACGAAAGCCTTCATTTAAAAAATCTATTAAGGCCAGAACAACAGGTCGCATAAACCGCGCTGTAAAACGTGCCGTAAATCCTCTTTACGGCAAAAAAGGTGTAGGGCTTGTAAAAGACCCATCTCGCTCTATAAAAAATGCTGTGTATCAAAGAACGACTTTTAGCGTTTTTGGTCATGGCGGTTCTTCTAAAAAAGCACCTTTTTCTTCACTCTCAAACATGGGTTTCGGGTGTGCGCCAGCAAAAAAAGGAAAAAAGCCGCAAAAGCATATTCAAATCAACTGGAATGCAGTGGGGATTGGTGCGCAATGGTTTTTTGCTGTTGTATTCCTATTTTCCGCATTTGGCGCAGGCAATATAATCGCTACCGTATTAGCAATTGCATCTGCCTTGATGCTGTGTCCGGCTTTCCCTATTAGAAAAAAGCTGAATACAATGCCGTGCGTTGCAATTTCAATTGCTTTAATAATGATTGCTACAAACTTATAATTGTATTTTACACAACTTACAGTTGTATTTCAACAGTTTCACAAAAATACTCATTTGTCAAGTCTTTGCTGTCCTATATATCGGATTTCCAGCACTTGACAACCGTTTTTTTGGTCGTTTCCGTCCATGATGGGACGGCGGCTTGTTTACCAGCCTTTCCATTTGTCTGCCCCCTTGACCAAAATTGTACTGCATTCACATATGTTTTTTTGTCGGAGGATGTAAATAGCCAAAAAAGAAACTGCGATACACGACTGATTGTTGACATTTGCATCGGGTCTGTCGGGTTTATCCGATATTAAAAAAGCCCCTGCCGGTGTTCGTACCACCGACAAGGGCAAAGAGCCGTCAACATAAAAAGTTGACGGCATTATTATAACACACACAAAAAGGAGCCGCAATATGAAAAGGACAAATACCGCGAAATGGATTGAAAGCGCCGGGCGTTGGCAAATCAACGTGCAGAAGGACGGAGTGCGAAAGACGTTTACCAGCGCCAAGCCGGGCCGCACAGGCCAGAGGGAAGCTAACAAAAAAGCAGATGAATGGCTTGACATAGGCGTAAAGACGGAACGGATTAAGGTTTCTGACGCATGGGAACAGCTGCTACAGCAGAAAAAACTTGTGTCTGATGCAGAATACAAAAACATGGCATCGTTCGGCCGCTCCCATTTGCTTCCAGCAATCGGGATCAAGTCGATAAAAGCCGTTACGGAACAGGATTTCCAAAAAATTATAGATTATGCGTTTCGCCATCCACAGGGGAACAGCAAAGAGCCCTTATCCAAAAAGACATTACAAAACTATGCCAGCTACTGCAAGCAGTTTGTGAATTTTTGCCGAAAATCGAAATGGACAACGCTTGAGCTTGAGGAGTTACAGATTCCGGCAGCGTCCAGAAAAAAAGGAAAGAATGTGCTGACAGTTGAAGCGCTGAACACGCTGTTAAAAGTAGATACGACCATCATGCGCGGAAAATCTGTGCATGATGAATACATAAATTATTACAGGTTTCAGGTGCTAACAGGCATGCGGCCCGGTGAAATGCGGGGGCTGCGATGGGAAGATGTTGACGGGAATCTGTGCAGGCTGAAGCAGGCCATCAATACGCACGGTCAAATCACGCAGGGAAAAAACGAAAACGCATTGCGCACGGTAGTGCTATCCAGACGCGCAGTGGACGTGCTGGAAGCTCAGAAAGCCGTGACTGGAAAGCAGGCGTACATCTTCCCCATGGCATCCATGCACACCTACTACCACCGCTGGCAGCGCTATCAGCGCTCTAATGACCTTCCGGAGCTGAGTCTTTACGAACTGCGCCACACGTTTGTGAGTATTGCAAAGGAGTTGCCGACTGGCGAATTAAAGCAGCTTGTTGGGCATAGCGAGGATATGGACACATACGGCACATATTCTCACTACATCGCTGGAGATGACGAACGGACAGCCCAAAACCTACAAGAAATCTTTGATAGATTGGTGGACTAAAAAGTACACACTAAAAGTACACACTTTTTTTCTTAAATGTATGAAATAATAGAAAAAGTATGTGATAAAGCAAAAAATATAGCAATATACCGCTATATTTTCAACCACTAAAAGCATTGTGTATAGTTCGAGTCCTGTCACCTCGACCAAAACAAATGCCGTAGATTCGTTATAATCTACGGCATTTTCTTTTTAAAGTACACGTTTTAGTACACACTCGCCTATTTTCTATTCAAACTGTGTACCAAATCATTATACACATCCGGTCTCACTTCTTTCAGCGCATCCATAAACTCATCCAGCACACGCCACACTCGCCCGGTATCGGCCTTTTTTACAATCTCCAAAAATTCACTCATCCTGTAAACGCTCCAATTTCCGCATTACGCCATTATAAACTTTAGGGTTTGCTACATACAAGGCCGACATAAGCTCATCCAGCACGTTCAGCGCCGCTGTGGTGTCTACGTTCGACACAGCCCGTAAAAAGTCACTGCTGCCAACAGCAGCCCTTGTAGACGGCTCTGCCGCTTCGTAGTAGCGCACAGGCTCTTGCAGTTCTGCTTTCTGCGGGGGATGGGATGCATCTGCAAGCTGCTGATTTTTCACAACATACAATGCCGCCAAATTTTTAACTCTGGTCATGGTGAGTTCGCTGTTTTCGATTTCGGCTATAGCGCCGTCAATCTCTCGCACGTCAACCATAGCCCTTACACCTCACTTTAACCGTTTCGCATCGTGTCAATGCAGCGCTGGATGACTTCCCTGTCTTTGCTGTCAGCCCCGCGCATAATATCTTCCATGCGGGAAATCAGTGAATCGCGCCCATCGTCCATGCTGTAGTGCCCGCGCACATAATGCGAACCGCGCCGCGCATAGCTGCTGCCGCGTCCATAATTGCCGCGCATGTTGGCGCTCCAATCACCATCGCGGCTGTAATCTTCATCGCGGCTGTAACCGTCATCTTCCAGCATGACAATTTTGTCGATGTTTTTGATAGTGTCAGTCAGCTTGTGAACAGTTTCCAAGTCACCGGCAGACATTTCACCCTTCTTTCCGATTTCGTCCAGTTCTGCGCACAGCATGTCTTTCAAGTCATACAAAACTCTTTTACTCATGGTTTACTCCTTTCAGCTCACTCTCTCGACCACAAAGTTTGCGTTCGCAAACAAAACGGTTTGTGTGCTTGTATTTTCGGCGGCAACGGTCAGGCAGCAGCCGCGCGGAACTTCAACAAAAGACGTCACATAGATATTAAAGAAGTTTTCTACTGCTGCCGGTGTCACGGTTGCAGTCGCACTGTTCAGCGGTTCACCGTTAATGGCAAGCGCCGCCGTAATAGCTTCCACTGTGCCGCCTGTAGGGATAGCAACATTTGCACCAAATCCCACTTTGAAACGAGCTTTGCACTGGTTCGTAATGCCGCGCAGCGTAACAATACCGGCGCCCTCTCTGTGTACGACACAGCCCTTGCCCGCTACTGCCGTTTCCGTCAGCGGCACGTTCTGGCCTGCTGCCACGCTCACAGTATTGGCGTTTGTAAATTCAGCCATAAAATCATTCCTTTCAAAAAAAGATAGTGGCGGGACGATTGCCCCGCCACATTTTGCACTATCGGCACGGGGCCGAACATGTCAGATGTTCCGACAAGTTGCCGTATTCATTTTTAGCATCCGCAGCCGTTGCAGGTGCCGCAGGTGCCGCAATTTCCATACTGATACGGAGCAGGAACGGGGAAAGCCGGAACAGGGCGGGGATTGTAGTAAGCAAGCTGCCCGCTCATATAGGCTTTCAGCGTTTCATTCTGCGCAGCCTGACTTGCGGCAAGCTGTGCGGCAAAAAGCTGCTGGTTCTGCTCGGCAATCTTGGCATCCTTTGCCTCGATGCGCTGGGCGGTCAAAGCATCAAGCACCGCACGCGCATTGGCGTTCTGGTTCTCAATGATGTCCCGCGTGCCGTTCTGAATGGTCTGGCGCGTGTCGCAAGCCTGCGTAGCAAGGTTGTAGTTTACGCCCTGAATCGCCTCGCGGGTCTCGCAGCAGCAATTTGCCTGCTGCATCTGCATGGCAAAGAGCTGCTGCATAAATGCGGCCTGCTGGTTTGCGCGGCTGATTTCAGCCGACATAAAGCCCTGCTGCATAGCGTTCTGCACGCCGTTAACAAGCTGCGCCTGAGCATAGAAGCCGTCACACAGGCCGTTGTTCACGACGTCGATTTTGCGTTCAATGTTGGCAAAGTCGCTGGTGAGGATGTAACCATCGACAGCGCCAGTACCATTACCGCTGCCAAATCCGTTGTTGCCCCAGTTACCGCCCCAGCCGCAGAAAACGAAGAGGAAGAGAATAATAATATACAGCAAACCATCGCCGCCAAAGCCCCAGCCGTTGCCATTGCCCGTATTCGCGGGCTGAACAGGCATTGTCATAACAGTGCCGTCCGAAGAAAGACTCATGTTTAACTCCTTTCAAAAGTTGAATGTATTGTTCACCGTGCGCACGGGTTGAACCTATTTTAAAAAGCTCTGAAACTGCTGCGCCATCGCTTGAAGCTGGTTTAGCTGCTGCTGGCTCATTTTTCCAGATTGCAGCAGCTTTTGAACTTCTTGCTTCGGGTCGCCTTGAAAATTTTGTCGGAACTGCTGAAACTGCTGCATCATTTGCTGAAATTGTCCCATTGCGCCCGGCATTTTGCCGCCGCCAAGAGCGTTAAACAGAGGGTTGCTCATTGTCTGCCTCCTTTTTCTTGCGCGTCAAAGGTTTATCCGCCGCCAGCGCGTCAAAGCGGGCTGTCAGCGCGTTGAACTCCTGCCGTGTGACATATTCTTCTTTCGGTTTTTGCGCGGTCTGTGCGGGCTGTTTCTGGCTTGTCGTGCGTTCCGAGTAGTCAAAAACGCGCAATGGCTGCGGCATACCGCTGGCATCGGTGGATTTGATATAAAATGTGCTGTTTTCGCTGTCCATCAACAGCACACTGTTCCCCGCCGCCACCATATATGCTTTGGCTCCCTCTTCGCCTTGCACCCAGATAATAGGCGAGCTTTGCTGCGCCGGTTGCTGCTGCGGATATGCCGCTTGCCGGAGCTGTGTAAGCTGATCGGGCATGGCCGAAGGCATCTGCTGCCCCATTGGATAATAGTTCGGCATATAGCCGGGCTGATACGGTACGCCAAACGCCATAGTCAATCATCCTTTCTGCCAGTAGTACAGCGGCACTTCATCGCCGCTGTCCCATGTATCCAGCCAATCGCCATTTTGCACGCACACAACATGCGTAGCCATTGCCAAAATATACGTGCCGTCCGGGTGGTCTTTTGCAAACTGCGCCACTGTGTAACAATCCGGGCAGCTGTTTGGCAACGTGTAGCGCTTCCAACCACATCGCCGCAGATAACTGCCCCAGACATAGTTTGCAGACGGCATATCATGCAGTTCAAATCCTGCCAACACAAGCGCCGCATATACAGTCGCCCACTCTTGATGCGTTGCGGCTGCAATGGCTCTGACTGTACAATCTCCAACGCGCTTTTGTTCCGGGTTTAGGTTGATTTGCTTGTATGCCATCCGAACCGCTCCTTTTATCTAAATTGTACAAAAAAAGACGGCACAACGTAGGCCAGTAAAGTGCCAACATTGTGCCGTTTTTGGGACAAAATAAAAAAGGCGCGGCCACAAAAGCAGCCGCGCCCTTTAAATCAGCCTATTTTGTTTTTGATGCTGTGTACGCGCCGTTTTACCGTGCGCTCGCTACAATTCAGTTCTGCCGCAATATCAGCATTGCGCCAGCCGCGCCGCCGAAGCTGCAAAACATCCGTTTCTTCATCGGTCAGCAAACCGCCGACAAAATCAAACTTTGGCATGATTACTCATCCTTCTTGTTCTTGCTTTCGGTCTGTGTGCCAAAATAAAAGGCCACGACCATTGTCACAATGGTCATGACCGTGTCCGGCTGCAGGCCGCCCCGCAATGCCATTACGGCAAAAACCGCAACGACAACCAGCGTCACAATGGTTTTTACCTTGATAAGCGCTGCCAGATTTTTCAAAAAATCGCCCATTGATATGCACCTTCTTTCAGCCGATCAGATGCTTCTGCAAATCTTTCTTTGCTTTCTGCATCTGATCAATGTTGTTTCCATCCAGATTGTGGTCAAGCAGGGCAAGCAGCGCCTGCATGGTCACGCGCTGCCCCTCGTCCATGCGGTCAAGCCGCAGTTTGTCGCTTTTCAAGAATCCCTCCATGGCGTTCACCCGCGCTTCCAACTTGGTAATGCGGTTGTCCTGGTCGGTCTTTGGCTTTTTTACTGCGGTGATTACTTTGCTGATGGCTACGCCCCCGGCATACAGTCCGGCAGCAGCGCCCGCCGCGTAAATCAAAAACGCCCAGGCTTCCGCAAGTGTAAACGAAAATACATGCTGCATCGGCATCATCCCTCCGCCCATTCAGATTTGTACAGCCCGGCATCCGTCAGGCCGCGGCTCTGGCACACGGCAAAGACGGCGTCTGCGTCCCCCTGCGAGACCGGCCCTACCGTGATGACCTGCAGCTTGCCGGTGCCGTTCTGGGCCGTCTGCGCGCCGCTGGCGGCCTGCTCCGGCTGCTGTACTGCGTGTTCCCCGGCGCGGTAAGTAAACACCTGCCCACTTGCCGTGGTAAAATCGCTGCCCAGCCACACCAGCGGGTTGGTGCGCTTGCCGCCCAAGATGACCTCAAAGTGCAGGTGTGCGCCGAACACGTTGCCGGTCACGCCGCTGTAGCCGATGATCTCGCCCTCTTTGACCCTCTGGCCGTACTTGACGCAATAGCTGCTCAGGTGCGCGTACCGCGTCTGCAGCACACTGCCCTTGTAGGGCGCGTGCCTGATGCGCACCATGTTGCCATAACTTTGCATACCCGTCCGCGTGTGTCCGTCCCAGTCCTGGGTCTGATCCACGGTGCCGTCCTCGGCGGCATAGACCGGGCGGATATACATGTTGTCAATCTGGGTGCGCAGGTCGACAGCCTGATGCAAGCTGCCATCGTTGTAGTACCATCCCTGCGTCAGCACATGAATGTCCAGCGGCCAGCGCAGCAGCACCTCACCGTTTGAAAGTCTCATTGTATCACCTCATCATTGTCCATCACAAGCGCCTCATACTCATCCAGCAGATCTGCTTCCTCGCTCATCCTTCCACCGGCGGCGTGGGCCACGACACCGCGTAGGGGAAGCCGGCCTGCTCGGGCACATCCCGCAGGGCCTGCCGGTAGGCCTTCCAGTCGTCCTTCACCGTCTTGGCATCGCCCAGCACCGTCCAGTCGGTCGCAGCGATCAGCTTGTCCCGCTGCGCGCGCACAATGGCCGCTGCGGCATCGTAGTCGGCTTGCTTGATGATCTCGGCCCACTGGTCGGGGGCCGTCTCCAGCGCGGCGCTGGGCAGCTGTGTGCGCATTTCGTATGTGGTGTAGCTGTAGCCGCTCCAAGTCGTGTCCATGTTGGACACAGCCTCGCGGGTGATCTTCTGCTCATCCTCATACAGGCGCACCAGCGTCAGGCCGTTGCCAAGAGGCTCCGTCTCAAAGCGTGGGCGCTGCTCATTACATTCGGATCTAACCATTTTGTACCACCTTTCTGATTTTTCGGTAGCTTATCACACCGTCCACATGCTTCACGCGGAACCGGTGCTCGTTTGCGTGTTTCAGCTGCCTGATACGGCAGGCAGCCTGTCGGGCCTGTTGCTGTGTCGTAAAGTTGCGGGGGCCTTGCTGCCCCCGCGCCCCCGCTTAACCGGGGATAGAAAGGTTAGCCGAGCAGTTCCACCACGCCCCGCCCGCATCGGAGTAGAGGCGGACGGAGAACGCGCCCGCGCTGTCGCCGTTGGCGGAGGAGCCGCCGCGCAGCACGATGCGAGAGCCGCTCTTGTTGATCCAGAAATAGTCTGCAAGATAGGTTCCGCTGCTGCCGCCGACTTCCTTTGTGATCTGCAGCCACGGGAACCGCTCATCGGCCTGCAGGTTCTTGGCCCAGCCCTCGTTAGGCAGCGTGAGGGAATCCAGCTTCGTGTAGTTCTCAACGCTCGACCAGTTGTAGTTGGTGTCGTTGCAGATGTAAGGAACACCGTCCACGATTTTCCAATCACACTCAAAGCGCCACTGGTTGCCATACAACGGATTTTCCACGCCGTAAAACACAAAGCTGTGTTTGCCGTCCGTATTGCTCACAGGGCTGCCGCAGGTGGAGAGTACGCTGTTAGCCGTGCCGGTAGACTGCATGATGCGCCAAATTTTGTGATCGGTGGTCGTGGTCACAGGGTCGCCGGTGAAGCTGGCCTTCACATTGGCAGTGTCGCCCTCAATGGCCTCGATGGCCGTCACGATGCGCCGATTTGCCACGCTCTCGTTCTCGGCGCCGGTGCCGATCGAGATGACCATGCCGGGCTCCAGCGTGTTTTTCGCAACTGTGACAGCGCTCTCGTTTGTGCGGGCACCAGCAACAGCAATGTTGGTCGCATACAGGCTCACGCAGCCGTTGATCTTGCTCTGCACATTCCGCGTACCATACACAACGATCATCAGGTAGGCCAGCACCTCAAAGTCGGCGCTCGTGTTGATGCAGTAGGTCTCGCCCCAAAGCCGCGCCGCAGCCAAGAACTGCGAGATCGTCTTGTTGCCGGTGCTGACAACGCCCGCAATGCTGTGCAGCTTGCCGTCTGCGCCGATGCTGCCCGGGAAGGCGGGCAGGTAGCACTTCTGCTTGAGGGAGCCGTCCGCGTTCTGGAACTTCCGCGGTGCGCGGAATCCCGGCATCGGCACAGCCGACACGCGCGGATTGACATCCAACATGCCGGAGACATAGAACAGCGGCACCTCGACCAGCACCTCGCCGTTGGTGCCATCCTCAATGTAGCCGGGCTGGCCCTTGTAGGCGTTGACCGTGACCGTGCCGTCCGTGTTCAGCGTGCAGCAGCAGCGCCGCATACCCGCCCAAGGATAGACGCCGTCAAAGTCGTTTTGTCCTGCGCTGGTATCGGTGCCGGGGGTAAACACAAACTCCGCAGCTGCCCCCGTCCGCGTGCCCGCGCTGGTGCTGCCGGTGAAGTCTACACCGTAGAATGCAGCGCCAACAGCCGAGGCCGCAGCCTTGGCAGATGCCGCAGCAGCATTCGCGCTCTGGTCTGCCTGCGTAGCACTGTCCTGTGCGGCAGCCTTGGCCGCGTTTGCCTCGGCCAGATTGTTGCCCGCGTTCGCCAGCAGCGTGGCGAACTCCTCACGCGTGCCGGTGTAGCCGTGCGCCTTGGCATCGGCGTAGGCGGTTACTGCGCCGAGGTCGGTGGTAAAAACGGAACTATCAGCCATGGATCTGTACCTCCAAATTCGTGTCATTGACAATGGCAAAATCAAGCTTGTCCTTCAGGTTGGTCGTGCGCGTATACATCAGATGCCCCGTGTCGGGGTCAACGCCCATCTGCATGTAGCCGTTGCTCAGCGCGGCCTGCCGCGCCAGCTCCACATTGGCGGTGACATCGGCCTGCTTTTCGGTCACATCCTGCTGGCGGGCCTTGACATCCTCTTGGATGCCCTGCATCTCGGTCAGCTTCTCGGCCACGCCCTCGTTGATGACCTTTGTCGCCGCATCGCCGGCGGTTTTAGCGGCATCCGCAGCGCTTTTTGCACTCGCGGATGCGCTCGCGCTGGCGCTCTCGGCAGCGGCCCGCGCACTTTCCGCTGCGCTTGCTTTTTCCGTGGCCGTGCCGGCAGACTGCCCCGCCTTCGTGGCGGATGCAGCAGCCGCAGCAGCGCTTTCCTTTGCCGCCGTGGCAGACCCGGCAGCGGCACCGGCCTCCTGCGTGGCCTTGGCGGCAGCCTCGCCAATGCTGTTGGCATCCTTGGCGGCAGCCTCAGCAGAGATCGCTGCGCTCAGCTCAGACTGCAATGCCGCGTTCTGCGACTTCCCGGCAGCGGTTGCCGCAGCCGCAGCGCTGGTAGCGGCATTGCCCGCCGCATACGCAGCATCCGCCGCAGCATTCTCCGCAGCCTGCTGTGCCTTTTCGGCATAGGACTGGGCCTTGTCCGCGTTGGCTTTAGCCGCCGCCGCATCCTCCGCTGCTGCCTCTGCGTCCGCCTTGGCCTGCAAGGCAGCTTCCAGCACCTGCGCCGCTAGCTCGGGCGTTGGCTCTGCATCCGCGCCGCCGTATACGCCCGCTTGCTCAAGAATAAGATACTCCACGTTACAACTCGCCCGCTGCACGCCGGAGGCCAGTCCGGCCAGCACAAGCACGCCATCCTTGGCCTCCTTCGTCACCTCGGGCGGCACGTCCATGGCATCCCCATCCAGCAGGGCCACGCGCAGCGGCTCTTCCCGCCCGGGGATGTGCCACGTTGCAGTGAGATTTAGACCATCCCACCCGGCCCCGCGCTCAATCTTGATACTCTCCGTGCCAAAGCTGGAATTAGTCCCCAGCACCAGCTTTCGCGGAATTGGGGTGTAGTTGTCCAGCCTTAAAGTATGTACCATGCCCTACCTCCTTAGGCGTTGATTATGATTGGCTCTCTCATGGTTTCATTTCTCATGCTGATTTCATGTATAATAGTTTCGGACATTGTTTCATGCTCCTTTCTTAGTAGATCATATACACCTTAAACAAGACATTGGATATAAAAGCGCCAGCTTGTCCATAAGACTGCGCACCGACAGTCAACATGCCGGTATCAGAATTGTAAGAAACATAGTCAGCGCATGCTCCGCTTCCGGAAGTAGCAACATCGGTGCTGTTCCCGCTCCAAGCATAAGGGACGGTATAAAAATTACTGCGGCTCAGCTTGTCATAAATGCTCCCATAGTGTGACTTCACATCGTATGTGAAGTTTGTGAAAGCGGCGGTTTGCTGACCCAAATAAACAGTTTTGTAGCTGCGTTTTGCGGTCACCTCCCCGTTTCCATTGTGATACCCGGCAGGGATTGTGTAAGAATCGCCCGGGTAGATAGCTTCGCTTACTGCGCCCCGGTTCGGCATTTTTCCTTTTTTGATGGTTTTGACGCCTGCGTAGTATTTCTTTCCGGTCAGCACATCGGTATCTGCGGCGGTGGCCTGTGCCAGCTTTGACGCGCTTAATCCACCGCCGCCATTAAAATCCAGCCGCGTGCCGTCGTACACAAACGTAATCCAGCGCCCGGTCACAACGCAGTCCCCGTCCGCCGCGTCCGCACCGCAATACGCAGGCACGGCCACACCGTTGACTGTCCATGTGTCGCCCGCACTCCACGCCGCCGGGACTTTAAACCGCCCCACCGCACCCTCTCCCGTCAGCGCATACACGCTACCGCTCTTGCTGCACTCATATTCCTGCACGCAGATATTCACACCGTCACCAGCCGGGTCATACTGCGCCTTTGTCATCATTGCTGTGCCACCGTGCAGTTGCGCCAGCTCGGTCTTTACCTTTTCTAGTAATGCGGAAAACTGCGCCTGCATGGTGGTAGTATCAACGCTAACCCAATCCGTAACAAGCCCACACACATCGGGGTCAAGCCGTTCGTCCGTGATGTTATCCGCAGAAATGCTGCTTGCCGCTGCTGCGATGTCAATACGCGCAAGAGAAATTTGCCGTTTCAAAGTGTTGTTTGTAAGTTCCGGGGCGGTAGGTGCATTATTTTGCGTACCTTTTAACACTTCAATGCGCGGCTTTGACGCATAATCCACCGTGTCCCAGCTAACAACAACCCTGTCAATACGTGGCAGGATGGCATCTGGCAACGGGATTGTCAGCTGCAACTCGCTTCCAGTCTGTTCTTTTGTATCATTCCAAAAAACTGTGCCGTCTGCTTTGTCGTTTGACAGCCAGCCCACGCCATCTGAAACGCTTACCGTCATATCGCCGTTTGCAGTAACACCTAAATTGCCATCCGCGCCAAACACGCCGCTGGAACGCCCATGCAGCCATTTCATCACGTTTTCGGCTCCGATATATTCATCCACGTTATTCGGAAAATTTTTGATTTCTGCCACTTTATCACCTCAAAACTGTTAAAATCGGGTCGCCAATAACTAGCTTGACGCTTGAACCGTTTGCATCCTGTGAATACTTTGCTGCCGTAATTCTTGCCTTGTACTTTACACCCAGCCGCAAAGAAACGCACCAAACCAAATCGCCAACATTATATGCCGCGCCAAGCTCGTCACCGTCCGCGTCAATCGAAAAGCCGTTGCGGTTCAGGTGACTGCCCAACTGTAAAGCGGCGTACTGCTTTACGCGGCTCTCAAAATCTGAGTTGCTCTCTCCATCCTGCTGGCTGTCGCCGCTGAAACTTGCCCATAGTTCCCGTCGTTCGTTGTCGCTGGCCGTGCCAGCCTTTACAACAAAGCTTGTTCCGTCCTTATATTCAGCTTCGCAGTAGCACACGTTTTTGTATTCAGAAATATCCTTGTCAACTACCAGCCCGGGCGCTGTGCCGCGTTCTTGAACAAACAAAACTGCGGTCAGTCCCTCTGTGCGGTCAACACCCTTATACACCTCAAACGTCTGGGTCTTGGACCGATAGTCAAAAACAATGCGGTTACCAAGGCCAGCGTCCGTCAAAACGGGAATTATCTTTTTTAAAAGTTCCTCGCCGTACACCTCTGTCGCAGGCACGGTTTCAGGCAGGCCCTTACCAGCCGCCAGCAGCACCGGCAGCCCACGCAGGTTGTTGCGTACAACATTGTAAATGTCAGTCTCCACGTTCACAACGCTGGCCGATGCTGCCACTATGCGCCGATTCAGTCTGTTGTTCAAGCTGTAGCCGTTCAGCGTGATTTCTCCGTTGTCGCTGTCAAACTGTACCTCTGCTACTTCGTAAGCTAATCTACGCTCTACGATGTACAAAACTGCGTCTAGTTCTACAATAGAGATACTGTAATCGTCCATCGGCAAAACTACCGTAAATTTTCCAACATCGTTATAGTAGTCGCTAAATTCGCTGCTGATCGCGTGCGTGATTTCGTGTCGGTTACTAAGGTCATGGGAGAACAGTTCTAATCTCATATTACCGTTACACCCGCGCTTTCTTCCGCAAACGAAACGCTCATTTCAACGTTTTCAAGCCCACTGTCCGCAGTAGGCTTCCACGCATTATCGCCCGTATGGATTCTGTACAGTGTACTTTCAAGCGTCAGCGCGCCCCGGCAGTCGCCGTCCTTAGAGCTTGTGACCGTTGTCTTTCCGTGCGATGTCTTGATAACGACACGCTCATCTTCCACAAGCGTTTTTTCCAGCCGCAGCACTTCACCTGTTAGCATATTTTCAATGCCTACGTTTGTTGCCGTCTCGCCAATGCAATTGATTTCCAACCTAAACGGCACATCAAACTGACCAAAATTCTGCAAAACAATGTATTTCAGCACAATGACTTTGCCGAAATAATACGTTTTGCTGATATTCCATGGGAATTTAAAACCTTTTTGCACGCCGCGCAGCTGCATTGCCTTTCGTTCGCCGCTTTCCCAATACGGGTAGGGGGCAAGCAGGCCAATCTGGAATGGCGCACCGCGTTTTGATGCGCCAATGGTAGGCGATGCCGTTACAATAACGTCTATGTGCCAGTCTCCAGCATATAGCACCCCGGTCAGGTCAGGTCGTACAACGGTCACAAGTGCATCTTTAAGCGCTTGTGCGTTATCGCCGATAACTCTGCCATTGATGGTAATAGGCCGCGTCTGAATGGCCTTAGATTGCACCGTGGCGCCTACCTGACCGATGCCCTGCGCCGTGTTGGCAGTGACCGAAATTGTATCAATGCCATCCGGCTTGCTGATAAGATAACCATGCGCGTAGTCAAACACGATAGACTGCCCCAGCGAGTTGACGTACTTGAAAGTCTTGCTTAAAAAACTCATAACGCCCACCTCGCCCTCTGGAAATACGCCGCTGTGCTTGCTGCCAGTTCAACCGGTGTCTGCTTGGCTGCGTAAATATTTTGCGTCAGGGTAAAGCCGTTGCCGCTGCCCTTGCCGCGTCTGTAACTGTCCGCTTCATCGGCAGTCAGCACCATCTCGCCGCGATGCAGATTTGCAACATAGTTGTTATACGGAACATAATCAAGTCCGCCTGCACGGCCACCGGTTGTGCCACTACTGTTGACATCCACATTAACAGAGCGGTTTCCAAATAGGCTGTCCCACAAACCATTGAACCAGCTGACAAGGCTGTCCCACGCTGCCGAGATGCCGTCAATAATGCCATCAATGACCGCGTTGCCCATCTGCATTGCGCCTTCTACAATGTCCGGCAAATGCTCTATAAAGTAGGTCAGCAGGGTCTCCACGATAGATGCAGCGGCAAGCATAATGTCCGGCAAGTGTTCCGAAACGCCCTCTACAAACGCAATCAGCATTTGTCCGGCAGAGTCAAGCATCTGCGGCAAGTTTTCATTTAGCTTTGAAACCAGCGTCAAGACGATTTGCAAGGCAGATTGTGCAATGGTTGGCAGCATTTGATAGATGCCGTTTCCCAGCACGCTTATAATCTGAATTGCCGAATCAATAAGTTGCGCCGCGTTTGCGCTGATTCCCGTAACAAGCGTCTGCACGATGTTTACGGCAGATTGTGCCAGCTGCGGCAGAACGGTTTCAATCAAGCTCGGCAGCTCTGCCATGATTGGTGGGACAAGGCTCTCTATCAGCTTAGCAGCGCCGTTCAGGGCGACTTCTATGCGGGGGATGATGTTACTTGCCGCTGTAGTTGCGCTATCCACAAAGTTGCTGATAAGTTGCCCAAAATTGGCATTATCATCGGCAATTCCAGTTACAAGGTTTGACCATGCGGATTTTGTAGCATTTACACTCCCCTGAATCGTTGTTGATGCTTCTTTAGAGGTCGTACCAGTAATGCCCATTGCGTTTTGAACATCATGAATCGCGCTTACAACGTCCGCATAGCTGTTAATGGTGTAATTGGTATAGTTTCCCTGCGCGGCGTTCAGCTTGTTTGCGTCATCAAGTAGACGCTGCATTTCGGTTTTTGTGCCGCCATAGCCGAGCTTCAAGTTATCAAGCATAGTATAATTTTGCTTGGCAAAACCGTTATACGCATCTTGGATAGAAGACATCGCCGTGCCCATTTTATTTGAGTTGTCTGACATATCCGAAATGGCAGTGTTCGCAAGCTCTGCCGCTTGTTCCGTATCGCCGCCCAGACTAGACACAAGCGAAGCTGCAAATGTTGTTGCTGTGTTCATGTACTCGTTTGCAGAAAGTCCAGCCGTTTTATACGCGTCGGCTGCATACTGCTGAACTTTATCGGCGCTGGTTTTATATAGCGTCTCCACGCCACCTACAAGCTGCTCGGAATCTGCATAACTGCTAATTGCTAGTCCCGTCAACGCTGAAATTGCTGTTGCACCTGCCGTAGTAGCGGCAACGGATACTTTCGCAACGTTCGTAGCAACGTTAAAGATGCCTTTTCCAACTGTTGAAGCGGCTGAACCAACCTTTCCGAACAGTCCCGTTAATCCGCTTGCGCTGCTCTTCGCATTTTTCAAGCCTTTCTCGTATTCGCTGGAATCTAGCGAGATTTTTGCAAAAAGGTCAAATACGTCCACTTACTCGCTCACCTCCTGCCGTTCTTTTGTTTTCAATCCATGCCGCGCCGCAAAGTCTTTGAAATCTGCCTGCACCTGTTCTGGTGTCCGCGTATCCACTTTGGGCGGGTGGATAATGTCAATATATCTCGCTGGCCTATCCTTTACGCCTGTCACAGCTACCACAAGGCTCCATGCGCTGTCAGTCATGTACACCTTGTACAGCTGCTCTTCAAAATCAGCTTTTAAAGCGTAAGGCAGCGCCGACACAAGCGCCTTTGCGCTCAGTTTCGGCATTTTCAGCAGTACAGGGATTACTTGTTCTGCCCGCCACCGAGATACGATTTGAAAAAATCAACAAAACCCTTATCGTTCAACAGGTCGTAAACTTGCTTGCAGGTGATAAGGAAATTCTGTTCGCCGATTTCTTCCACCGTCAGGCCGTTGAACGGGGCGAGAATTGCGTACACGTCCTCGCGGTGCTGTTTCAACGCAATGTTCAGCAGCTTAACGATTTTCGCAAGGCCGAAACGCTGCATCGCAATGCGGGTTGTTTCGCCCTTCGGCATAGCTTTCTGCATCTCTTTCACAAGCGCTTCATCATCGATCAGGTTTGTGATGGGCTGCGCGATTTGCAAAACGACTTCCAGCGCTTCATCAGTGCTAAGTTCAGAAAAAATCCGCATTAGGCTTCATCCTCTCCGGCCTTGATATAGACCTCGCACGGCACAGTGTCCTGCGCGGTAATGGAGTAGTGCGCCGTGTATTCAAAGCTCATCTGGCCTTTTTCCTTGTCGCCCGTCTGCAAGCTGAAACCGCCGGTGGACAGCGTATTCAGCATGTGGATGGCGCAGAAACCGCCATTCGTAGTGCCGTGCTTGTCGGAATAATCGCACAGCAGCCACAAATCGGTAAAGTCGCTGTCTTCCAGGTCGTTGCGCGGCGTGATTTTGGACACCTTGGAAGTAGTCGTAACATCCGCAGCGCCAAGCATGCTCTTGGCATTCTCTGCCGATGCCGAAACATAAGTGCCGCTGCACTTGACTTCCCAAGATTCAATCTGCTTTAGCTCTTTCATGTTCTTGGGGCAGTTGTCGAGGTCCTCGCCGAAGTCGGTAAAGCTTGGCACAGCCGTAAAGTTGATGCCGCCGGTCGTAGCGCCCAGCAGCGCACTTTCTTCCGGCGCAGTACCGGCAGCCGGGTCAAACGTAGTTGCAAGATAGCACGCGTTCAAGACCAGTTCCTTAAACGCAGATTCAGGAATACGAGTAAATTTCATGCTTTCACCTCAATTTAGGCATAAAAATTCGGCGGTCACGTTGATGTACCGCCGTTTTAGGTTTTTGTCTGTGTCATCTGCCAGCGATTGGCTAAACGGTGAGCCGGGTTTGAGCCAAATAATTCCATCATCGCACGGCAAAGTCGGGTCTCCTTTTGTAAGAGCCGTCAAAAGCTCTTGCGCCTTTGCGTTTGGCACAGCTTCGGATGTTGTATGAAACCACATATTTACTGTGATTGATACGGAATTTGCCCAAGTATCCATCACAGCATCATATGTCAGGTATGGGAGTACAGCGTCATCTGGCACGGCGTTGCTTGCGTAAGCTGTCATAAACCGCCCAAAAAACTGCTGTAATGCAGCGCCCTTTGTCATGTCGGCAATCCCTCCCGCAGTCTTTCAGCCGTAAAACTTTTTAGGCCGTTCAACATCGGAGAAGCGCTTGCCGGGGCTTGCTTTTCTTCCGGGCGGCTCGTGACCCGGAAATATGCCCCTGTAGTCAAGTCCTTGTACACGCTGCCGTACTCAATAGGCACATCTTTCCGCACAATGCCGGTATACACGCTGGTCACACCCTGCGCTTCAGCCTGCCGTGCTTCAAGGCTGCTATCCAATGCAACGTAATTCGCAAACTCTGCGCCCTCGCTCCACTTGGTAGCATAGCCGCCCTCGCCGTCAGGCTTTGTCAGCTTGTCCATAATGATGCAGCTGTGCGAAAAATCGTCAAGCAAGCTCATAATGATACCTCACATCACCGTTTGGCTCTCTATCGGCAACAACGCGGGTCTTGTTTGCGTTTACGTACATTTCAACGATTTTCAAGCAGCATTCAGCTGTACATTTGTCGATGTTCATGCTAAGATTTAACTTAACCTCAACGCCGCGTATATCTGTTTTCATTACAGTTTCCTCCACTTGTTCAGCCGTGATGCAAATGCACCTTGCCAGCCCGTCACAGAGCCGCCAGAATTGCCGTTTGCGCTCGATTTGGTGTAACTGTACCCGGCAAAGCTCTCACTCTGGAATGGGCTGTTTGCGGCGTTCTCGTACTGCGTTCGCCACGACTTGATTTCTTCTTCAAGGCGCAGAAATTCGGTAGGCACGGACATAGCCCAGACAGCCCCCTCAAAGGTTTCATCCCTAAGCGCACAGTCGCCGTACTGGTAAACGCCGTCATTCAGAACGCTGCCCACAATGCGGAAATACTGTCCGGCACGCAAAAAAGGGAGCGCAATGCTCCCGCCCTTGATGCTGAACTCGCCCAGATGGACGCCATTCTGTGTGACAAACCAGTTCCGGCACTCCCTCATCAATTCTTCAAGCATTGCACTCCCTCTTTTTTACTGTACAGCCTTGGCAGACTTTGCGCTCTTGGTTTCTGCGGGCGTAATGGTGGCAACGGCGATACCGTCCAGGTACTCTGCCCACAGCTTCATGCCCATAAGAGCGTACATATCGCCAGTTGCGCGGCTGTAGTCGCCGTCAACATGCACACCAATCAGGTTGGTTTCGCCCTCGACGGTATAGTTCAGGCCCAGCTTGGCGAAATCGCTGTCTGCGGGGTCGATGTAGTACAGGTCGATGTTCTCAACAGGGACGGCAATAACCTTGTTGCGGGCGATGTACTTTGCGGGCAGCAGGAACAGGGTGGAATAACCCATGAAATTCTGGACATAGGTCAGGCCGAATGCGGTCTGCGTGGTGATTTCCTTGTCGCCCAGATAGCCGTAGAAGTCCAGAATGTTGGCAAAGCCGACAACCTCGGTAACATCACGATCCATGCTGGCGAACTTGTCCAGCACGTTGCCCTTTGCCAGAGCAAGACCCTGCTGCCAAGTGGTAGCAGCTACAGCCAGAGAGCCAGTGTTCAGGAAGGTGTAGAAGTCTCCCAGAACCTTGTTCTGCAGGGCGACAAGGAACGCCTCGTCGGTCTTTTCAACGGCAACGTCTGCGCCGTACTTGGCGACAGCCTCAACGGACACGCTCTTAGCATACTTGGCAATCTCAATGTCGCCGTAGGTTTTGGGCGCGACCTTCATCTTGGTCAGCGGAATCTCATCGCCCTCGGCAACGGATGTACCGCCAGCCAGAGTGCCGTCAACAGCGGCCTCATAGGAGACCAGCTTTGTGCCGGGGGCCTTGCGGATGGGGCGCATAATGCCCATGATGGTGCGCAGCGCGTCCCAGTTCTTGCCAAAGCGGGTGACAAAGTCAACCTCGCGGGCGTTGACAGTAATCTGGGCAGCGGTAGTCAGGTTAGTTTTTGCAGCCATATTTTGGCTCCTTTCTGTTAATCGTCAGATTCGTTTTGCATGAGGTTCACAAGCGCTGCCTGCCGCTCGGAGGTGGACAGTACATAACGGCCCTTGTCGTCCGTCTTGTAGATGTCCTCCCGCGTCAGGGCTTTTCCTCCGTTGTTTGCAGGGGGAGTAGACGTTTCTGCGCCTTTGGTGCTGCTCTTGGTGATGTACTCGCCATAATCGGTCTTTAGGCTCTTTTCAAGCGCAGCAGAGTCTTTGATAGCGCCCTTGTCATCCAATTCCAGTTTGTCAAGCAGCCCGTCTCCCTTTGCAAGGCGTGCGACAGATGAAATCCGTTTTTCAGAAATGCCGATTTTCAGCAGGACGTCGGACAGTGCCTTTTCTTTGGCAGCCGTTGTTTTTTCAGCGTCTACGTTGGCCTTGTAGTCCCCGAAAGCCTTGTGCTCTGCTTCATACTTAGCCTTGTAGCCGCCGTCGCCCTGTGCTTTCAGGTCGTCCAACTCCTTCTGAATGCCCGGCAGCTTTTCTGCATCGGCTTTATACCGCGTGACGTCGTCCTTCAGCGGGTCAACAACGCCCAGATGGAGCGCCACCAGCTGATTTTCAATTTCGTCAGTGCAGCTTTCACCAATGATTTTACGGATTTCAGCGCGTGTAAATTTTGCCATGGGGGTTCTCTCCTTTTCTTCGGTGGCGGTTCTTCGCCATTTGAGTTTTATTTATTCAAAACAGCAGTGCTTCGCTGTTTTTGCGTATAAAAATAGCAACCGCCGAGAAAGTCTCGGTAGTTGCTAGGTAAACTTGCCTTTTACGGTTTCACTTCAACGCTGGGCAGCACATTTGTGTGGAAATACAGCTTGTAATGGTACGGGTCTGTGTGTGTTCCTGTAATGTCCTCGACAACATACATCGTGTAGCTGTTTAGGTAGATGTAATTTTTCCTGTAAGTATCAGGGCCAACCTTTACAGTGCAGACGAGCTCGTTGCTGGAATTGTTGGAGATGGACATATACCCCTCGGCTTCCATAATGACCTTGTCTGTTCTGGCGTTGTATACGGTGATTTTTCGTTCACTCTCAAAGTAATCGGCCTGTTTAGAAATATTTGAGTTTGCTCTATCGGCTTCGGAACAGCCACACAAAAGCAAAACTGAGGCCATAACTGCGATTGCGATATAAATAATCTTTTTCATGTGTTTTCCTCCCAATAAAAAGAGCCGAGAGGCTTATTTGCCTTTCAGCTCTGCTTCGATGATTCTTTTGTACTGTTCGCCGTGCTCGGCAACGGCAGGCTTGATAAAAGGCTTTGCCCGTTGGCCGTGCGTCAAATGCCAATCGCCTTTTGCATCTTGGTACACCCACGGTGTTTGTCTGCCGCCCGGATAGTAAATGCCAGTACCGCACTCAACGTATACGCCGTATTCGCTATTTGTGCCAACATAGGCGGCGCGTTCTCCGCTGTTTGCTACTGTATGAGTAATGCTGTTGCGTAGGTTGCCGGTGTCAACAGGGCACAGCTTTTTTGCATACCCCTCACCCACAAGCCCGCATTTTTCCAACGCCCGCTGGCAAGCCGCTTCAAGCTCTTTGTAAACTTCAGCGCTGTGGTCTTCAAGTGTGATTTTCATTGTTTTCTAATCGCATCATAATGCTGTATTCATCCATAATCTCGCACACAAGCGTTTTGCCCTCTCGGAGATTTTTAATGTCATCTTCTGTAATGGTTACATCTTCGACCCCAAAGATGCTTACGTGCTTTTCGGCTTCATCGGAAGTGTCATAAACTCTAAACTGTTCGCTTGATGTATCACCTAAAAATCTTTTTAATGGATTCATGACTCTTACCTCCTACTTTTCAAGTGGGATTCTCATCGCTCAATTCTCGCTTCACCGCTCTTGTCTTTAACGATTTCATCTTTGTAAAATTCATCGTAAGACTGTACGGCTTTAGTAGGTGCTTTTTTTGTCAGCTTGTAACAAAATTCCGCTTCGTCGAAATAGTACCAATCCTTATTTCTCATAAAATATGGTTCGCTTTTCATTTTACAAGCCCCTTTCTTTCAAGCCAAACCAGCATAGCCTTGCCAAGCTCGTTAGGCGCGCCAAGCTGGCTGTTTGCAAACACCTCTGCAAAAAATTCTGCGTAATTTGTTCTCCCATACCGAGAAATATTATCTCCCAATTTGAAGTTTACATTAGCTTCTTTCGCAATGTCAAGTATTTCTGCGCAACACCTTTTTTCTGTGTCTGCCCATATCTTTTTATATTGCTTAAGTCTTGCCTTTTCCGTTTTCTTGCTATAGTCAATGGACGCTTTTAGCTTTTCAAGCCCATAATCTTCCATAGCCTTTTTTATGACAGTATTCTGTACCATGTGGCCATATTCATGCGTCACAGTGTATATTGATGCATTTTCCTTCAAAGCTGGCATTATATAGCCGCTTTCTATCTGAGACAAAGTTTCGGTAACATTGCTTTTATAGCTGTTAAAAGCTATGGGACACAAAGACAGATTTTGGTTTGTTGGGTCTGTGACTTTCGCACCGACGTATGCATCTGTCGCTCTGCCGCCTGATACGGAGCATATAGAGCCTGTGGACTTCTTAACAGCACCGAATGTTTGTTCGAGATTATGCAACTGCTTTGTGCAATCAATGGCGAGCCTTTCATCAACATTGCGAGCAAAAGAATCCTCAACAAGGTTGAACCCAATATCATTTAGCAACACCTCTTTGCAGTCTTGCATTGAATGCAAATTAAGTTCAGCTTTTTCCTTGACTATTGCTTGCTCTTTCTTCCACCCCGCCCATTCCGCATAGGTCATATCTTCCACAAGCACAGTTTCCCCCGTTTCTGGGTCTCTGGCGCGTCTGCCGCCGCTGCTTGTGTCCTCGCCGTCAACATCTGCAATCTGGGTACATCGGCAGTTATACACAAGATAGCCCGGCGCGGAACTGTCTCCAGGATACATAAGCTCGTAACCGTCAACCTTAAACGGCTTGTCTACATCGACCGTCTGACCATCAAGCATTGCATGGGCGTGTCGCGTTCGGTTGTCCAGTGTTGCCAGCCAGCGTTTTTTCAGCTTGATGCCCATGTCCTGCGCGGAACGGTAAGTATCTAGCCGCCCCGCGTTCTGCGCCGCTGTGACTGCCGTTCTGGCCGTTCTGATAGCGCTTGCGCGGCTCATATCCCGCATACGGCTTTGCAGGTCGTTTGCCATTTTGGGAATGCTTTTGCCTTGCAGGATGGAGCTTGTGACGATGGCTGTAATCTGTTGCTTGCCGTATTTCAAGTCAATTCCGCGCTGCAATGCCCGCTTTGGCGGGTAGTACGGCATCAAGTCAGGCTGTTCAACGGCCAACCGTCTGACCGTCTGCTCGTCCCACAACGTAAAATCCGTTTTGTCGGAAACCTGCTCGATTTTGTAAGCAGAGTAATTGCGGTTCAAGCTGTAGATGCCCGGCGTGGCGTCGTTGACGTATGCCACAGCCGTTGCATTGGCATCGGTGTATCTCTCTGCCACTTTATCGCGCAGGGCTTCAAAACGCTTCCCACGCCCAATCTGCGCAAGCCGCCACTGCTTGTATTGCTGCTCGGCGATTTCTCCCGCATCCAGCTTTTCTTTCATAGCGGCATCACGCTTCTCGAACTGCTCAAAATAGGCTTTCACCGTGTCGGTCAATTCGTCAGCAGCTTCTTTGTACAGCTTTGCGATGCGCTGTTCCAGCTTGGCAAGCTCGGCATCGGTCATTCTGTGGGCATAATCAGGTTTCGCCATTGCCGTTTATTCCCTCTCCCGGCTGGTTTTGTGGCTCGTTAGGCGGCTGGTTGGTAATTGTGCGGTCTAGCTCCTCGGCAGCCTTGCGGCGCATCAAGTCTTCAAACTGGTCTGCGTCGCCGAGAATAGTAAGCAGCTTTTTGGTGATGTACTCATCATCGTAGTACTCCGCGCCCAGTAGCACGGTCTTCGCTTCTTCCTGCTTGTTGATAATCTGGTTGCGCGTATATGTCGGGTCGTCATCAAGCCCGGCAACCGCCAAAATGCCTTTGATGCAGCGCGTCACGCAGCTTTCAAACTTGTCCGTTTTCAGGTCAAGTGGCACATAACTTGCCTTGATAGCCGTTGCAGTTTGGTTGCCAGCGCTGACAGCGGCAGAATCAAAGGCCTGAAAGTCCTCGTATAGCTTTTTGGTGAGCATATCAATAGTCGCCTGCGTGCCTTGGAACGGAGCTTCGATGCTCTGTGGCGTGGCCTTCGCGCCCTCGTCACCGTCAGCATGGGCGACATGGGTAGTTTTCAGACGCTCAATGAACTCTGTATCGTCCTGCTCGTCCATGCCTCCGCAGTTGGTCAAAACCCAAAAAATCAGGTTGCCTTCGTCAACGTTGTTTACCATGTTTGAGCTTGCAAGGTCGAGCGCGTCAATGGTATTTTGCCGCCCCTGTAACTCGCTGTGGGCCTGCTCGCCGTTTTTTAGCGGGATAATGGGAAATCCGGGATAATTCTCACCGTCATAAATTTCTGTGCCGTCTGCCTCGCTGGTGCGAAGCTTCAGCTTATAGGCGCGTTTCGGCTTGAGAATCGCCATATCATCGCTTTTGGGCTTTAGATACTCTGTGTAGCCGTCAAGCTCGTACAGCGTGGCGCGCAGTGGCTTATTGTCTGCCACCTGCCAAAAACGGATTCCGGCTTTAATGGAGCCGTCTTCCTCGTCGTACAGGGGAACAAATTCCTCTGCTGCGAACACCTGCACGTGGTCTAGATTCCAGAATACGAAAGACTGGCCGTCAATCAAAGCATGGCGGGCAGCGTCCATAATATCTTCGTCAAACGTCGCACCCAGCGCCTTTTTTGTCTCCGGCTCCTGAAATGAAACGCCGTTGCCCAGCAAATACGAAACTTCTTGGTCTACGACCAAGCCAAAGAACTTGCTTGCTATCTTGTGATTTGCCGTGTACATGTCACGGTGCGCCTTGCCCTGCATGTCGTAGATGAATTTTTCGTATTTGTTGATTGTAGGGTTTTCTCCGTGGTAATACTTGTTGGCGTTCGCTGCAAGGCGTGTGCTATGGTCGGCCTTATACTCATTGATTGCGCCCAGTATGAAACTCATGCGGGCCTTTTCGTCCTCGCCAACCGATACAAAATCTTGGTATGTTTTCACGTCTTCTCACCGCCTTTACACGAAAATGCTCTTGTATCTGGTTTCGGCGGTGTCTCCCGCCTTGTTCGCTGTGCTTTCCATCGCGTACCGCACCGCATCAATGTGATGGTTGTTCAAATCCGGGTAGCCTTCCAGCACTTCTCCCGTCTTGCCGTCCCGCTCGTATTCATACTCGCTGAACTCTTTTGCCGTGTCAGGGCAACGTTCAGGGTCAATGACAATAGCTTCCAGCATTTGCAACCATTTTGTTCCATACCGAACCGATTTCGGCCCCTTGCGGGCTGGGAACGTCTTTACGCCGTACTTGTTATAGTCCGCAATAGATTTTGGCTCGGCACTATCCGCGCATACTTTATCCTCCCGCGTCAGCCCTCTATCCAAAAGCAGCTGCGCAGTGTCTCTGTTGCTGGTTCTACGCCGTGTAAGTTCATCGAAGATGTACAGCGTGCGCCGCGCTGCGTCATAGTGCATTGCATTGTATGCCCATGGGTCAGGATACCAGCCCCAGTCCACGCCGCGCTTGATGCGGTCAAAGCTGGCAATCTGTTCATCGGTGATTTTCTCAATGCGCAGATTTTCAAACACTGCCGTGCCGCTGCCGACAACCTCGCCTAAATACTCGTGCCGGTATGCTGTTTCGTTTGTGCGCTGCAAGTATTCAGCATCGGCCAGAAACCGCTCTCCGAGCCATTCTGCGGGCGTCGTTTTGTAAGTGCTATGATGTATTAGCTTCCCATCGCGTGCTTTCAGTGCGTAGCCGTTCGCCCAGTTGCGGGCCATTGCAGGCGGGTTGAAGCTCTTGAACGTAATGAACCAGTCACCGCCGCGTAGGCAGGACTGCTCCACGTTTCGGATTTGCTCTTCACCGTCAAACTGGTCAAGCTCTTCAAACCAGCAGATACCGATATAGCCAAACGGTACTTTGATTGACTTTACCTTGCCTGGGTCATCAACGCCGAAAAAAAGCACCTTTTGCCCAGTAGGCAAATAGGTGCATTCCATCGGGCTTACCGTGCAGCGAAAATGGTCGTGCAAGCCAAGCTCATTGATTGCCCAGACGATTTGCGCATAAACGCTTGTGCGCAGAGTGTTGCCGACCTTTCTGAACACTGCTGCGTGGCATTGCGGATGCTTTATGAGCTGCAAAATCAGCTCTATACTGATATAGCTTGATTTCGTACTGCCGCGCCCGCCCTTGGCAAGCAGCTCTTTCACGTTGCCAGCTTTGATTTGCCGGTGCGCTTCAGCAAAGCAAGGGGAAACCATAGCCGATAATCTGTTACAGGTCATCTATGATTTGCACCCCGCTGTCTGCCTGCTGTTCAGGCTCGTCTTTCTGCCCCAAATACTGTTTGCCGAGCCAAATTGCCATATTTGCGTTTTTTTGGGCAAGGGCGAATTGGTACCGGCGCAGAGAGCATTTTCCCTTTCCTCGCTTTTGCTTAAAAACTACGGAAAAACTCTCCTTGTATGTCCTTTTGCACCACGCATCAATCGTTTTGTCCGTTACGCCAAAGAAATCGCATATATCTTCTTTTGTACACTGTAACCCGCATAGGTTTTCAAAGTGGTTTTGGTCTATCTCTTTTCGCGGGCGTCCTATTTTTGCCATAAACGCCCTCCTTTTTCTTTTGGCGTTGAATAAACTTTTGCATGTCTCTCTTTAGGTAGGGGCTGTCTGTCTTTGCGATTATTTTTCGCGCTTCTTTAATTGTCATTCAGAAGCACCGCCTTTTTGCCCGTGAACTTTTCCCAGCGATCAATAATTACATCGGCATACTTTGGATCATACTCCATACAGAAAGCATGCCTTCCATTCTGTTCCGCTGCCATGATTGTTGTGCCGGAGCCAGCAAACAGATCAAGAACATTCTCCCCCGGCTTACTGGAGCACTGCATCTGGTAATCAAACAGCTTAATCGGCTTCATGGTCGGATGCTCCGCAGATTTTACGGGCTTATCAAAATTCAGCACAGTTGTCTGTCTGCGGTTCTTGAAGAAGTAATGCTTCTTACCTTCCGTCCATCCGTAAAGGCAAGGCTCGTGCGCATCCTCTTCAATCTCACTCTCGCCGTACAGGCAAGGTTCATGTTTCCACTGGAAATCTTGTCTCCCCATTACAAGGGAATTCTTCACCCAAATCAGGCACTGCCGGACACGCAGCATTGAATCTTTACATGCGCCTCGGAAATTATACCCCTCGCTGTCTGCATGCCAGATGTAGAACGGAGCGCCGGGTTTCATAACCATCGCCGCATTGGAGAAGGCATCCGTCAGGAACTGCCTAAAGGCTGCATCTTCCATGTTATCGTTCTTGATTTTACCGGCGGTGCCCTGATAGTCCACATTGTACGGAGGGTCTGTGAGAAGCAAGTCCATCTGCGCCCCCCTTACAAGCTTTTGTACGTCTGTCAAGGACGTACTGTCGCCGCACATAAGCCTATGCTCGCCAAGCTGGTACACATCTCCAAGTTTGCTATTCGGCTCTGCCGGTAAAACAGGATTGTAGTTATCCTCTACAACTGACGTGTCGAGTTCATCTTGCAAGCTCCAATCAAAATCAAACGCCGACAAATCAACCTCTGGAAGCTCTTCAGCCAGCAAATCAAAATCCCATTCGCTTTCATTGCTCTTGTTATCCACCAGCCGCAGCGCATCGACTTGTTCCGGTGTTAAATCATCCACGCAGACGCACGGTACTTCTTTGATTCCCAGCTTTTTCGCAGCCAATGCGCGGCAATGTCCGATTACAATAACGTTGTTTTTGTCCACAACGACCGGCTGCACAAAACCATATTGCTTGATGCTTTCGGCAACATTTTTGATTTGCCTTGCATCGTGCTTTTTTGCGTTTTTTGAGTATGGCTGGATTTCTTCAAGCGATTTCATAACAACTTGCATAACTTCCTCCTTTATGCAAAACAAAAAGCCCACACAATTTGTGTAGGCTTATATCCCCCAAACCCCCTTTGCGCCGGAGGAGAAGCGCGTTCCCGCCCTGTCGGTGTATGCTGTGCCGACCTCACCCGTTGCGGGGAGCAAATCCGCAACGCTTTTTTCATCCGCTGCATTTATCCCCGCGTGCGGATTCGCGGTCTCTGCTTTGATGTTATGGGTTTCGGCGATGCGTAACTGCGTCAGTAACGGAGTCCGCACAAGCAGATGCCTGATAACTCAACGGCGGCGTCCCCTTAACTGCACACGCTTTAATCTTCGCCACAATCACAATGGAGCTTAGCGGAACCGTTGGTATTGCCGACTTTCACGGCAAGGCTCACCCTGTATTACAGAATCCGCCACATGGTACGCACTGTCAGTAGGCGCATGGCGGTTGCCTAACGGGGAACACAATTGCCGCGTCCGGCCTTGCTATCTTTACCCGTATCATCGGCATTGGTACTGCACATAGGTCTTGCACCTTTGCCACGCCGTTGCTTGCGGAACGCAGCGTCCTTATTCTTTGTGGATAGAATCGGCTATGCAGTATATAAAATGCCGGTCTTTCCCGGCTGCCAGCTATGAAAACAGGAGAATTGAAATGAAAATGGTACAGAAAAGAGGTTTTCGCTATGGCGTAGGCTGTTCCATTCCTACATCATCCAGCATATTTATGTTACCACTTGACAACGTCCCCACAGTTACCCTTTTTTCTTGTCCAAAAGCCAGAAAAATTTTCTTCTGCTTTCGTAAAACTGCCGTCTGCCGCAATACACGGGCTGGTATTCGTAAGCCGTTCCCTCTGTTACGTTTTTCAACAGAGCGCACCAGTTTAAAGGGTCTGCTTCTCTTGCCGCGTCCTCAATGATTCGGACATCTGTGCTTAACTTTAGCGCTCTGTCCGCCTTTCTAGCTGTTGGGTCTGACTTTCCGTTTCCGTGCGGCAAACCGTCATTTAAAACCGCATCAAGCCCTCTTGCACTAGCAATTTCCAACCGCATTTCAGCGTATCTTTTGCAAAAGTGCTTTAATTCAAGGTATCGTTCTTTTGAAATTCCATATTCATCTAGGTTGAGCGGTCTTTCTCTCATTCTTGCTCCTTTCTTGCAGTTTCATGCAGCGCGGCAGCGTGCAAATATCGCCATTCTTCCACTCGCATGTCGCGCAAAGATGTTTGCGGGCGTATTCATCAATTAGTTGCTGTTTTGTCATGTGGTAACCTCCGGGGGTTCTGGGAGCGGCATCCAATGGCTAACTTCTCGCACCTCATCCCAATCCTCTGTATCTGCTATATACCAATGCTTGTTGTCACCGTAAAGAAATGCCATAGATACTCCAAATTCTCCGTATACAAGAACACGTGTACGCTCATCCGGCAGTCTGTCTTTAACGCTTATCCATTTACCACAAACGTCTTTATATGGTTTAACCTGATGTACAGCAGCAAGAGCATCAAGAACCCGCGCGCCAACTGGCGTATTTGATTTAAAAGGCAAATGCTCGCCAATGCACCGCTGTCTGATTGCTTTTAACGCATCGCCGCGCAAAATCAAATCATTGTTGTCATATTCTCCATTTATCATTTTATCTTTTGCCTTTTGGATAGCTTCAGCAATCTTATCTCCATCAAGTACAATGCTTTTCATCTGTGTTCACCATCCTCGCATTCAACCATTCGCGACCCACAACCGGGGCAAAAGGTTCCATCCCACAGCGCAAATTTATCATAGACGTGATTGCATGTTGAGCATTCAATTCCTGCATCTTTATATCTGGTACATTCTCCGTGTTCAACTTTAATCAGGTCGCATTTAATCCAATGCGCCGTAGGCCGCAGGGATTCTGGGTCGATTGTTGGCATAATGTCAATGATGCAAGCTCCGACCGCGTCAAACTCGATGCAGTCCGGCGCGTCGGGAAAACAGACCTTCACGGTGCGTTTCCTTAATTCATTTGCGTCAATCAACCGCACCGGTTCTTTCGGCTGGCTTGCGCCCGGAATTGGGCAGCCTATTGTTGTGTTCATTCTGATACCTCCTCGTTCCAGTAGTCGTCACGGCACCTATCACAACGGCAAGTTATACTCAAATAACCGTACTTGGCGCATCGCAATGGTTTCAAGGTTCTGTCTAATGAGCAAGGCAACATACGAGTGATGGTTTCTAAATTTGCATTAGGAAATTTCTTCAAAAAATCGCTCTGGCGGGTCTTGACGGGGTGGTCTTTTGCCCATTCCTCGACTATCTGCACAGCCTTTTCTACGTATTCGATTGTATCCATGATACAGCCGCAATTTTCTTTGTCTTGCAATGGGCATTCAGAACAACTGTCTTTGCTTCCGCACAATCTGTATCGGGTTTTCACATATTCAACTGCGTCCATAGTCTCACTCCTTACCAATCTGCATTGATAACTACAAAACTGCCGTTTTCTATGGTGCGATCTACCAGCGCCACAATGCTTTCCCATTTGTATAGTTCGTGTTCTCTTGCAAAAGTTGCAAGGTCTTTTGCCTGTTCGGATGTAAGCGTCATATCCTTGCCGTAAAAATCTCGTTCAGGCTCTTTCTCTCGGATTTCATAGGGCACATAATAGCCGATTTTTTCGAGATACTCTCTCCAGATACGTCCGCAAGAATCTACTTGGCCGCGGATTGTGCCTCTGATGGGCTTGCCGCAGTGCGGACACTTGGCCACATCGTAGCGACTTACTGTAATATCAAGTCCCATTACAATCACTCCTTATCCAGCCCGCGGGCTACATACTGCCCATAGGTCAGGCCCAGGGCGTCGGCCTCGCGGACGCATTGTTCAATGGGTTTTATGGTTTTCTTCAGGCAGGGATGCGCAGCGGGTTTCTTGCCTTTTTTCAAAGCACCGGCATCCCTGCGGCGCTGGTAGGAGGCCTGTGCGCTTTTTATATTGCGCTTTCGGATGCAGGAATCGCAATAGCGCTTTGTGGGCTGTACGTCCCACATGATTTTCCCGCAGGTCTTGCAGAATTTTGTTGTGGTCATAGCGACTCCTTTGTTTTGGGTTCCTCAATGCCAATGCTTTGCAGCGTTACCTGCGCCCAGAGGTCGGCAAGCTGGTCATTGCGGTACTCGTTGTATTTATCAGCAACGGGGCCTGTCATTGCATCCTGAATCCGTTTCAGGGTGCGGGGAGAAAGACCGACCTGATAGCACGCCAGCAGACACAGATAGGTGGCGCGGGTTGCAATGTCGTTGCGCTCCTTCATGACTGCCTCCTGCGCACGGCTCTGGATGCCCTGAATTTTAGCTTCTGCATAATCGTCTATGGCTTTTTGCATGGCCGGGGTGGGATGAAGTCTGGCTTTCATTGGTTACACTTCCAATTCTTCGATAAAAATTTCGGTGCGTGGATTTTCTTTGTCGTACATCACGCGACTGCCGTCCACGCTGGCGATGATGGTGTTATTATCGTCTGCAAGGATTTTGGCGGCGACAAGGGTGTCATGGGCAGCCTCCATCAAGTTCGTTAAATCCACGCGGCGGCGGGTCGGCATATAGAACACCGTGGCGACGCGGTAGCGGCCCGCCAGCGGGGCTTTCGGCTTTGGGGTGAGATACCACATAGCGGCCTGTTCGTACTTCTTGTACTGCCTGCTTGGGGCGATAAACGGCTTGCCGGTGCGGTGGTTGGTAAGTATCTGCTGGGAGTTCTTCTTGGTAATAGGGGGCAGGGAGATAATGTATTTTTGGATCACGGCGCTATCTCCTTTACTTTCGCGTAATACTTCTCGCTGTACCAAATATCCGGCAGTCTGGGATTTTGGGTGTAGCCTGCTGCGCGCAGGGCGGCTTCGGCGCTCCATTGTGTGGAATACAGGCGCTTTGAGTGAGAGAGGTCGCCGGTTGCGCGGGAATAGGTAAGTATCTCATACTTCATCGGTGCTCATGGCCTCTTGCAGGTGCTTTTGCGCGCTATCCATAATATCTGCGGCCTTTTCAAGTTTCTCTTTAGCGGCGCTGTGCAGGTTGGCTGCATAGGCAAGCTCGGCAAACGCGAGCTTGAGCAAAAAATCTTTATCAGTCATAATCTGTCATCTCCATAAATCGTTGGTAGTTTCCGTCAAAGGCGATGTGCAAATCGCCTGTAATGCCGCGCTTATTCTTGGCAAGGGAGAAATAGTATTCAGTTTCGCCTTTGCCCAAAAGGATGATTGCATCTGCGTCCTGCTCTATCTGGCCGGATTCTTTGAGGTCCTGCACCTTCGGTGCGTCCACGCCGCCGCGGTTTATCTGGGCAAGCGCCACGACAAGGCGGCCTGTTGTCTGGGCAAGGGTGTGCAGCTGCATGGAAATGTTTGTGACAACCTCATACCGGCTGTTGCCCCTGCCGGGGATCAACTGCAGATAATCCACGATGATGACATCTGCCTGTTTGGCGGCTGCAGTAGCCGATACCCATGCTACATTTTGACCGCCTGCATTGATGAGCCATAGCGGCAGGCTGCTGATAGCTGCGCACGCCTTGGCGTATTCTTCATCCTGCGGGGCGCGGCGCTTAAAGACGATCTCTTCCATCGGGATAAGGGCAAAGCAGGAAATGAGCTTGTCAAACAAGCCGACCTGGTCTGTCTCATAGGAGAAGAAGCAGACCTTTTTGCCGTCTTTGGCAAATTGCAATGCCATCTGCAAACCGAGCGCTGTCTTGCCTGCACTGGGCCTGCCGCCGACAACGACCATCTGCCCGGGGCGGATAGAGCAGCGCCTATCCAGCGCGCCGAGCCCGGTCTTGATACTGCGGTCTGTCTTGTCGTTCTGCTCCATGAGCCACTTGCCTGCGACCTCTGCAACGGTCATGCAGCGGCTGTCAACGCTGTCCTCTGTGAGAACGTCATATAGGGCCGCAGACAGGCCGCGCATGTCATCGACACTCTTTCCGGCTTCGGCAATTTGAAGGCCAATTCTGGCGGCTCTGCGGCGCTGAGAGGCATCCTTGACAGCGGCAACGAATTTACGGTAACCGCTGATAGAGGGAAGCGATGCAGCACATACTGCGGCGGTCTCGCGGTTCTTCATAAGCACATAGTCATCCTGTGCGAAGTACCCGCGTGTGGTGTACATTGATTTGATCTCGGCGAATGTGGCGGCGCAGGCACCGTCCGCAAAATCGCTTTCTCTTAGGTGGTCGATGCAGTAGAGGATGCTGTCCGGCGCGTAGACCATTGCGCCGATAACGCATTGTTCCGGCGTGAGGCTCAATCGATCCACTTCCTTTCAGGTTGAACCGTATGCTGGCGGCTGCGCTCCCATGTGCGCACGGCGGCTTTCCAGTCTTTCATTGGGTTCTTTCCTACCTTCCAGCCCTTGCTTATGTAGAAGTCGCAAAACTCGTTGCCATCAATGCCGTTGTTTCGCTCCCGGCAATAGGCGTTGACTTCTTCAGGCGTAGGGGGGACAAACCGCTTTGAAACGGACACTCCCTCGTCCCCCTGTGGGGGACTATAGGGGGTATATTCTTTACTTCTTACCTTCTTAGTATTAGAGGGTTTGTTGCTCGTTTGTTGCTCGTTTGTTGCTGGTTTGTTATTGTCGTTGTTGGATGATTGATAATCGGCATAATTATTTATCGTATATACGGTAAATTTCGATGTCGATTTCTTTGTTACTTCGTTTGTTGAAATCAGCTTGGACAAAGCGGTCCGGATTTGTTGCGTTGTTAGACCGAGGTTGACTTCCATTTCCTTTACAGTGGTAACAACTTGACCACGTTCCAAAGGAATGCCGCGATAGAACTTGTCTTCGTAGCTGGCAATTAGAAGCAGGTGAATAAACACGTCCTTCGTGGGGCCATCATCATACCAGCCCCATTCGAGCATTTTTCTGTATAGCTTGATGAAGCCCTCGTTAGCCATTTTTCAACACTCCATGTAATATTCAGCGACGCGGCACAGTCTGCCGTAGCGGTTGCGGCGGGTGACCATACGGGAGGCTACCGGGTAGCCTTTCCGTTTGAGGTCCGTTATGCGGGAGGCAAGGCGGGAACAGCCGTAGTCCTCGAGCGCGTCAAGCGCGGTAAGGGAATCGCCGTTTTCAAGCGCGGCGAGAATCTGGTCAAGCTGGCTCGGCTGCTTTCTTTCGTTCTTTCTTTCATTCATGGCGCGCACCTCGTCAGAACGGAAGATCACCGTAATCTTCAATGAAGGCGCAGTCTGCATCGGGTTCGCCCTGTGTGCGTTGTGAGGGGGCTGCGGGGCGCTGTGCGGCGTTCTGCGGGGTGGGGCTGGTACTTTCCTTACTGCCACAGAAACTCGCGTTCTGAGCCACGATTTCAACGGCTGTGCGGTTGTTGCCGTTCTTGTCCCGATACTGGCGCGTCTGCAAGCGACCATCAATGGCAATGAGGGAGTCTTTGGGGAAGTATTTGCAGACAAACTCTGCGGTTTTGCCCCATGCAATGACATCGAGCCAGTTCGTCTGGTTTTGACCGCTGGCATCCTTATAGCCGGAATCGTTTGCTATGCGGAAAGAACAGACGGACTTGCCGCTGTTCGTGGTTTTGAGCTCCGGGTCTTTGACCATGCGGCCGATAATAGCAACAACATTCAACATAGGTTAGTCCTCCGTGATATCCAGATAGTTTTTGTAAAAGCGGCGGCGGAAGTCAGACACCGTCCAGTGGTAGTAGGCCATTGCATGGCGCTGGCCATCTTGTTCAAGCCGCATCCGTGTAGCAGCACAGTTATGTACAGCGTCAGGCGCGTTTCTATGGCAATCTGCACACAGAGGAACCCAAAGCCCGTATTGCTTGCTTTTATCGCGGATGCCATTGTATTTGCTACCACTGCCAAAAAAGATTTCATGGCGCTCGGTCGGTTTCCATTGCTTGCATATGTAGCATTTAAACCCATCGATGGGCATAATAGAGGGCGCATAACCGTTTCGGTCAAGCTGGACTCCATATTCATTGCGGGTCTGCATCGTCTGTCAGTCCTTTCAACTTGGAGATTTCCTCGGGGGTCATGGTGGGGATGCCCTGCTGCTGGCATTCCTGCACGATCAGTTCAATCAAGCGGTGCATCTGGGATGGGTCGAACTGGGACGAGCCGTACCAGCATTGCAGGTTGTAGAAAACGCCCTTCGGGGCGGTCATTTCATCGAGCTTGTGGACCTGCCAGCCCTCGCCTTTGCTCTCCCAGCCGTTTTTGAATGCCTTGGCAGCATCGGCGCGGAGGGTGACAATGGCAGAGCTGCCGCCGATGTCGCGGATCAAATCACGGTAGATGTCCAGTACAGGGCGGTTGATTTTGGCGGAAAGCTGGTTCATGAGCGCCCATGCATAGGCGTTGGCAGACAGGCTGCGCTTTTGCGTGGCCGTGCCGATGACGGCAGCTAGGGGCTTGCCCTCGTCAATGACGGCGCGGGCTTTATCGCAGTCGGCCGGGGAACATTCCAGCGTAATTGTGTTGCCGATAACAACGGCTGTCTTGATGGCAATTTGCTGCTTCATTTCCACGCCTCTGCAATCTGCTGGCCCTGCTTCCAGTCATCTGCCGTGAAGTCCTTAGAGGGCTTGCCGATGGTTTCTGCAATGAGTTTCCATGCGTCATTTTCATCGGCGTTGTTCTTCTGGCAGTAGGCTTTGACAGCACGCTGGCACTCGGCGCGGGCGGCAAGGCGGGCGGCGGCGGTTTCCGTTATGGTCTTATTGTCCTGCGCGTTGGCCGCTGCAGCGGTCTGGTTGTGGTATTCATCGCTGTCGGGGTCTTTGGTATCATCAATGCAGAACAGGCCGTTCAGGGCGTATTTGCGGGCGTAGCTGGATGCCGTGCCGGTGATCTGCGCGCCGTCCATGCCTTTCTTAGTTTCATCTTCGCGGGCAAGGGCGGTGGTGCTGGCGGCGTTGCCTTCCTTATCCTGCACGGTGGCGGTAGCCTTGAT
>ERZ894244.284-NODE-284-length-40843-cov-108.172943_pt1 | contig 40843 bp, 47 predicted proteins | sample MGYA00380299_ERZ894244 | MGnify/ENA primary metagenome ERZ894244 (study PRJEB32331, sample SAMN06328444) | human gut metagenome | biome: human gut microbiome; feature: stool | host: Homo sapiens | collected 2014-06-26 ... | reverse complement strand
CTGTCAAGAAGCAGCTATCGGATGGAAAACAGGAAAACAATTTTTAGCAATCGGAGTGAAGATACGGACACTTTAAAAGAGTTAACAACTGTAAAGTAATATCCTGCTAAAAGTGGGATATATTAAATTACATAAAAATGAGGTGTGTAAATTTGCAAGGTACAACAACCAGCAGACAACAGGTCTGCAAATCTTCAACAATTCGGAAATTGGTGCAAAGATTCGCGCTACTACAGAAAGAAATGAAACATGGTTTGTAGCTCAAGATATCTGTGATATTTTGAATCTGAAAAATCCAAGAAAGGCGATACAGTCGCTTGATATGGATGAAAAACATGATGTAACTATTAGTTACACCCTAGGTGGAAATCAGCGAGTTAAGGCAGTCAATGAATCCGGTTTATATCATTTGATTTTTATATCCCGCAAGCCCGAAGCAAAAGCCTTCCGCAAATGGGTGACTAACGAGGTTCTCCCTTCTATCCGCCGCACCGGTGCTTACTCCGTCTGCCCGACACAGCGTCCGACGCTTCCCGCACCCAAGTTCCGTCCGGACTTCATCGAATGGAAACAGGCTGTGTGCCGTTATCTAAACCGGAATGATCTGAAAACGGTCGCCACCAACATGAAAGTCACCTACTCCCATGTATGCAAGGTGTATTCCGGCAACACAATGAGCCGCCGTATAGCCGACAGATTGACGAAGCTGGCTATCTCCCACAAGAACAAAGGCATCATATATCCCGAACCTGTTCCGGTGTACAGACAACTGCTGATAGAATGGGAGGAACAGGGATGATTACTTATACGATGGGTATCAACCTTGAATACCTGAGGATCGTGATAACGATCTGGCGTGAATACGGGATGCTCTGCCCGATCATCATTCCCAAGGACCAGGACGCCGAAGGGGCGGTGATGGTGAAGATAGGACCGACAACCGACATGAAAGTCGCAGAAATGGTCGACAAGATATGGGACATAGCCGGAGCGAAGCGTCTGGTCAAGGAAATCGAAAAATAAACCAGTTCAAAATAAATTATTTGAGATACAAATTATCGTAGTTAAACCTAAAAATTAAGGAGATTGAGATATGAAAAGGAACAGAAAACAAAAGAAGAGCGCTGCATTAAAAAAAATACACAGCGCTGCAACTTACAAGGTTGAATTGTCAAATATTTATTTGACAGGTGAATTCATAAAAACTGAAATTGCAAACAAATCAATGTGACCACATTGCATACAATGAGTAGCTATTGAAGGTATTTGGTTTATTTCGCCATTGTTCAAAATGTTAGGGCCTTGTCTATTAAAGCCTAAAACTTGTACTTCAATGTCATTAATACCAAACTTCTCACATCCGCAAACTGGACACTTGTGAGGCATCTTGCTAAATTTTTCTTGAAACACAGCAAGAACATTTGAATCTACTTTCATAAAACAATAAATTTAATAATTCGACAATAGCAAAAATAGTAATAAAAACCGAAGGGCGCATCTAAACTCACAATAATTTTAAAATTCGACACTTTATCTTTATCCGGATGCGCCCTTAATTAAAAACCGAAAGCAATGAAAACATTCAAAATTATCCATATAGTGGCCGCTGTCATCGGCCTTGTGGTAGTGCTCAGACTGGCGGACAACCTCCGCCCCACCTTCAACGAGAACCTTGCCGCCTCGGTCCTTGCAGTCGTATGCTGCCTTTCCCTTATCGGACAAAGGTATTACAGGGAGGAAAAATAGGACACGCGGTCAGGGAGCCGGAAGGCGGCCCTCGTTTCCGGTCCGACGCCGGAAACCGCACAAGGTTAAACAATAAAACGGTTGATATGGCTGTAATCTATAATGACAAGGTATGTATCTACGCCAACGAGCTGATCATGTATGATCCGAAACGCAAGGTGGGCTCCGAGAAGGGCTTCCTCCCGCGAGGGACATACGACAGCAAGGTAAACCGGAAGCAGATCATCATAGCAAGAAGAAGCATTCCTAATTCTCCCGCTTTGGTGGAGTTCGACTCGCTGGAAGTATACATACAGCAATTATACATCAAATATTACGGTGATCCCCATGAGGATGTCGAACGTGCCGCCACCAGCCCGCTTGAGAGGGCGGTAGGGTACAACGAGGCCGCCTACTCCTTCTTCACCACCTACAGGGACGGTGCGGGAAAGCCGCTCAGACCGGAGAAGGTCACGCTTTACACACTCCAGGCACGTGTCCTGGATGCAGTCATCCGGCTGCGTGACAGCAATGCGGAATGCGGTTTCGGACGTGGCGGCTCCCGTTTCAACGTATGGGACAGGCTGAGTGAGATGGTGAACGACCTGCTGAAGGTGCGGGACAGCAAAGGCAACACCCGCTATCCCCACAAACTTCCTTCGACGGGAAAGACGCTCAAACGTAAAGTGGACCAGTATGAGGCGGAAGGCTTCATCGCTTTGGTGCACAAGAACAAGGGCAACACGTCCGCCGCCCTGATACGGGACGAGGAGGACGAGGCGATCATGCACAAGCTGCTTTCCCAGCACATGAATTTGAACAACGCACAGATAATGGAACAGTACAACAAGATAGCCTCCATATTGGGGAAACCGGAAATCAAGAGTCCTGTCACGGTGGACAGGTACCGGAAGATGATGGAATCCACCACCCTGGGGCACCAGCGCGGAACCACTGTCCTGAGGAACTCCCTTGAGATGCAACACAAGCGTGAGGCTCCGAAGACCGCCATGACCTACTGGACACTGGACGGATGGGACGTGGAACTGGTCTACCAGAAGAGGCAGCCGATGGACAAAAAGGTGAACGGCGAGACAAGGACTTACAAGAAGACCACCTACCACAACCGTAAGACCATCGTGGTGGTGCTGGACGCCTGCGGCAAGTACCCGATAGGATATGCCATCGGCGACCATGAGAGCCCGGCTCTGATACGCGAGGCACTGCGCAACGCCATTAGGCACGCCCGGGAACTGTTCGGTGCACGGTACAAGCCGTTGCAGCTGCAGAGTGACAACTACCAGAAGGGGGTAATGGTTCCGTTTTATGAGGCGATGACGGTGCACTACATTCCCGCCGCGCTCCACAACGCCAAGGCCAAGATCATCGAGCCGTACTTCAATTATCTGAACAAGACGTACTACCAGCTGGAGAAGAACTGGAGCGGTGTGAACATCAACAGCAGGCGCGGCTCCCAGCCCAATATAGAGATCCTGAACAAGAACCGCCACCTGATCCCCGACGAGGAGGGCGTGCTGGCGCAGATACACGGCATCATGCAAAGGGAGCGGGCCAAGAAGCTGGAGGCGTACATGGCCGCATGGGAACGCACCCCCATGGAACGCCGGATGCCGTTCTGTGACGAGGAATACCTGTTTCTTATGGGCGACACGACGGGGCGCACCAACCGGCTCACCGGCAAGGGGCTGCTGATCGAGCTCTTCGGGGAGAGGATCAATTACGAGAGTTTCGACATGGAGCTGCGCAACCATTTCCACGAGGACTGGTCCGTGCACTACGATCCCGACGATCTGTCGCAGGTGCTCATCGTCAATGCCGAATCCACCAAAGGGCACCGGCTGGCAAAGGAAACGGGGGATCTGAAGTTCCTCATGCAGCGTGACATGAAGACACCGATGGCCCTGATCGACCAGAAACCCGAACATTTCGAGCACCGCAGGAAGGTGGACGAGTTCAACCGGCAGTTCGAGCGGCGGTATGTGGCCAGACAGGAGCAGGTGGACGAGGTGATAACCGCCATACAGGAGCGGAACCCGCTTCTGAAGAGCAACAGCCTGCTGGACCGCGCCCTGCTCACCGACAGCCGGGGACGGCACAAGGACCGCAAGTACGAGGCGCGCGGCCAGACGGTGGAGGACGTGGATTTTGAAGAGATTGCGCCCGGACCTCTCAGGGTTCCGTCCCCTCTTGTGGATGACGATTACGAATGGGACGACGCCGACATGAATTTTTCAAGATGATTTAATAACACTTTAAAAACAGCATAATTATGGATAAGGAAGCATTGAAACAGTACATAGAGAATTTGATAGAACGTGGTTCAAAACCTTCAGAACTGGCCCGTCGCTGCGGCGTGTCCGATGCGGCGATGTCCCAGTTCCGTTCCGGCAAGTACGGCGCGAATGACGACAACCTGGCGGTCAGGATCGCCACAGGCCTTTATTTCTATGAGAATTCCCGCAATGTGGTTGATACCGTAACCTCTTACCGGCAGGTGAAGCGGGCGTTCGAGGTTGCCAGGGGAAAGAGCAAATGGGTATGTATCAGCAGCCGCAGCGGAAGCGGAAAGACCCAGTCTCTGATTGACCTGTACAATCTGTGCGGTGACAAGGGGGTTGTATATATCAAGTGCCGCAAATGGAGCAGCCGCAAGTTCCTTACCAAACTGGCACAGGCTATGGGAGAGAATGTGACGCGCTATATGGATAATGACAGCCTGCTGGACCTGTGCATCGCGCACATGAATTCCCTGTCCTCCTATAAGCCTGTCCTGCTGATAGATGATGCCGGCAAGCTCACGCATTCGGCCATGTGCACGCTTATTCCCCTGTATGATGACACGCTGGGGCGCATGGGGTGTCTGGTGGCCGGCACGGAAACGCTGGAGCGCAATATCAGGCGGTATGTGGGACGTATTGAAGGGTATGACGAGATAGACGGGCGTTTCGGCCGCAATTACATCACCCTTCTGGGCGCTACCAAAAAGGATGTCATCGCCATCTGTATGGCCAACGGCGTGCAGGACAGGGAGACGGCGGAAGAGATATGGGGAAAACTTCCCAAGGTCAAGAAGCAGCCGCGTGAGGACGATCCCCGCCAGGTATTGTTCGCCGATGACCTGCGCGAGCTTTCGGGAATGATAGACAATGTGGTAATCAGACAGGAAATCAGCAACGGAGGAGCCGGCTTATGATCAGGTCATTGTCGTTTGACAACATATTGAACAAAAAATACGAATACATCCCCTTTTCCAAGGATTTCATGGATGCCTTTGGAAAGAGGCAGAAGTCCGGGGCGTGGATCGTATACGGCAAGTCCGGACAGGGAAAGACCTCCTTCACCTTCCAGTTGGCCAGGGAGTTTGACCGTATCGGCTACAAGGTGCTGTTCATTTCCCTTGAGATGGGTGTCGAGTCCGATTTCAGGGACTCCCTGCTCGGATTCATGAATTCGTCAAGGAGCGGGATGCTGTTCTGGGACGAGGTCCCCACTTTCGATGAGTTTGACGAATTCCTCGGGAAACAGAGATCCCCGGACGTGGTCATCATCGACTCCCTGCAGAGTCTTGAAGGCGAGATGGACGTCACCGCCAAACAGCTGGTCGAGCTCAGGAAGAAATACAGGAAGAAGATATTCGTATACATCTCCCATGTGGAGGGGAAGGAGGTGCAGGGAACGGTGGCCTACAGAGTCAAGAGGGACTGCTTCTCCCGCATAGAGGTGAACGGGTTCTGCGCCCGGTACATGAGCCGTGGTGTTCCCGGTCCGAAAGGATTCTATGTGGTCTGGAAGGAGGGTTATGAGAGATGCTGGCTCAGGAACAGTGACGAACCATTTAACAGCAATAGCAATGAACAAGACAATTGAATTACCCGCGACAAATGCCCAGAAGCGGTGCATACACCGCCTCAGACGGCAGTTCGGACTGGACGAGGATGAATACAGGCATCTTGTCCGGCAGTTCAGCGGCGGACGGACAACGACGTCCGCGGAGTTGTGCAAAAGCGAGGCCGCAAGGCTGATCGGGACGCTGCTCGATCCCGACGGGAGAAAGGATCCGGAAAGACGGGAGAAACTGGCACTGGTCAAGGCCATTTACGCCGTGTCAATGGACATCGGTTTTCTCAACAGGAGCTACCGCAGCGACAATCCCGTGGAGATTGAGATGAACAAGGCGAAGATCACCTCCTTCCTGAAGAGCCACGGAGGATGCAGGAAGCCGGTGTCAAGCCAGAACCTGGAGGAACTTAAGGCCACACTGAAACAGCTGAAGGCCATAAGACGGAAGGAGGAGGTATGAGAATAAAGCACCTTGTGTATGTGATATCCGCCCTCTCGGCTTTCACGGGCATGATAGTTAATGATGACTTCTGGGCGAAAACATGGTCACTGAACGCCATGTTATGGATTCTGGTAGCATGGATAAACGATAATAACAATAACAATGATGACAATGGAAAAGACGAAATTCGAAAAGGAATGTGCTGACATGTGTGCCGATTGCCACGCCAAAGGGCTGGACATCTGCCGGGAGGATGCGGACACCGTGCAGCCGATGTTTGCCCGGTGCGGGCTGTGCGGGAAGGTGTTCTGTGAATACAACAACCACATGACCGTGAACCATCTCTGCTGGGAATGCCAGACAGCCATAGAACAGAACGTTGACTGCAACGAGGAGATAATCGACCCTGATTTATTCAGGAATTTATTCACTAATAAATAAGAACAGATATGGATATCAAGAATTTATCTGAAAAGGAACGTGAGACCCTGCTAAGCAAGCTGCAGGCCGAAAAGAAAAGAAAGGACGGGGACCGAAAGAAGAACTACCAGAAGCTGCGTGCCAGATTCCTCGCCTCTGTGGAGAGGAAGCTCCGCAAGTATATCAAGGACGGTCAGGAGTTCAAGGAATGGCTCCGTAAGGAGGCCACCGCCTACTATGACCAGCTGAAGGAGTACGGCGGTCTGAAACGTGACGAGCAGCTCGGGTTCGAGGTGAAGAACGACACCTTCAAGGTTTCCGTCAAGGGGAACCGGGTCAAGGGCTTCGACGAGAGGGCCGACGTGGCAGAGAAGCGCCTAGTGGACTACCTGAACGCATGGATCGGCAAGAAGGGCGATGACGGGCGCAACCCCATGTACAAGCTGGCCATGTCGCTGCTCCAGCGCAACGAGGCCGGGGATCTTGACTACAAGTCCATCTCCCGCCTGTACGAGCTCGAGGACGACTTCAACGACCCCGAATATTCGGAAATCATGCAGCTCTTCCGTGAGAGCAACGTGGTGGAAGGCACGGTGATCCGCTTCTACTTCGAGGAAAAGGACGGAAACAATCAATGGAAAAGAATAGAACCCTCATTTAACAAGATGTAAATTATGATGCACAATTGGTTTGAATGTTCCATCCGCTACGAGAAGGTGGCGGAGAACGGCATGAACAGGAAAGTAACGGAAGCCTATCTGGTCGACGCGCTGAGCTTCACGGAAGCGGAAGCCCGTATTATTGAAGAAATGAACCCGTATATCAACGGTGAATTTACCGTCTCGGGCGTCAAACGCGCCGGTTACAGCGAACTGTTCCCATCTGAGGAAGATGCGGCCGACCGCTGGTTCAAGTGTAAGCTGTTCTTTATCACGTTGGACGAAAAAAGCGGAGCGGAGAAAAAGACCCCCACTACCGTACTGGTACAGGCTTCCGACCTTCGCGATGCCGTAAAGAAGCTGGACGAGGGGATGAAGGGCACGCTGGCGGACTATGTCATCGGCTCGGTGTCCGAGACCGCCATTATGGATGTCTATCCCTACACTGCTGATGTGAAACCTGAATTTCCCGGTGATGATAAGAAGGAAGTTTGACCATCCCCATGTAGTCCTGTGCCGCACATGCTGCGGCCGGGGCTTTCTTGAGAACCTGGACGAGCTGGCGGACACCGTACATACCGTTGCCTGTCCCGCCTGCAAGGGGAGCGGACGTGTGGTCGTATCCTCCGTTACCCTTACCACCGTGGAGCCTTATGATCCCGAATCCCCAAATCTCGCGATGTATGGAAAAGGACGGAATGAATGAGTACCTGCTGCTCTCCGTGGAAAAATTGGAGAGTCTCAAATCCGCGATGGAGGATATGCTGGATGAATCAAGACTCCGGTGCCGGGAGGGCTGGCATAAGCGTGACAGGGCGTTCCGTCCGCAGAGTTTCAGGAAAAGAACCATCTGGCACCGCATAAGGAGCCGGTGCTTTTAAAACAGATTTAAGAACCTTTTAAAAACAATCTTATGAACCTGAGAAAAGACAACAAGAAAAAGAAACCGATGCAGCTTATGCTGGACGAGATCTCCGGAATGATGGGCGTCTCGCAGGAGATGATCCTGTCCCGGATGATATCCAGGAACATATCCGATTCAAGGATGCTGTTCTGCTATATGGCGTATGAGGAAGGGTATCTGTTCCGTGAGATAGCCTCCTTCCTGAAGATATCCAGATGCAGGGCGACAACCGCGTATTATGATGTGAGACTGAGAAAGGAAAAGTTCCGCCCGATCATTGCAAGGCTGGCCGGATGCGGGACGGGAGGTGTCTAGCAGCACTGCAGGTGACGGTTCCCGCACGGTCCGGAAAACCCAGGCGGGACTATATCAACCATTTCCGGCAGGACAGGCCGCTTGAGGGGGTGTACTTCACGGACTTTGCAAGGGATATGCTTGAGAGAAGGGGAAAACGCAGGTCCGGACATTATGCCGCGGTTTATGATGCGGTCCTCCGGCACATAGACAGCTTTTCCACCGAATTCGACTGTGACATCTTCACCAATTCCGTGACGGAGGAGTTTCTGGACGACTTCATTGTCTATCTTGAGAGCCGGGGGCTGCGTCACAACACCATAGCGGGCTATGTCCAGAAGATACAGTCGCTCGTCAGAAAGGCATCGCAGTACAATTACGCCGTAGACGCCACCTATGACGGAACAGATTTGCGTGAGGAGCCGGTAAATGCCGTTTTCCTCTCGATGAACGAGATCGCAAGGATCTACTATTACAAGTTTGAGAGGCAGGACAGAAGAAAGGCCAGGGAGCGGATACGTGACCTGTTCGTCATAGGCTGTCTGACCGCTCTGAGATATTCCGATTATTCGACATTGACAAAAGACAATTTGAGAGATGGATACATCATAAAAAGGACAAAGAAGACCAATGTGGACGTCAAGGTCCCGGCTCATGATTATGTAAGGGAGATATTCGAGAAATATGACGGAAACATACCCGGAGGACTGTGCATACAGTATTTCAACAAGTATCTGAAGGTCATCATGAGGGAGATAGGGCTTACCGACAGGATCACTTTCTCCTACACGAAGGGAGGAAGGCTGGTCACGGAGACCCGGGAGAAATGGGAACTGGTCAGCAGCCATACGGCAAGAAGAAGCGCGGCCACGAACATGTACCTTACAGGACGGATGAAGACATTGGAGATCATGAGACTGACAGGGCACAGGTCTGAGCAGAACTTCTTCCGGTATATCCGGCTTACTGCGGATGATACGGCCCGGTCAATCTCCGGAGACAGTTTTTGGAGAAAATAATAACCTGCCATTTGCCGGTGTCGGCAAATGGCTCATAACAAATGAGAAATGAGTAAAACAACAATTTATTATCTATTCCTAATAGCAATGTATATGCTGCTAGGATAGATGGAAAGGAGAAATATGGATAAAGATAAATTCAACAAAGCAATAGAAATCAACAATAAAATAGAGGAATACAAAAATCATAAGATGACACTTGAAAATTCTAACATAAAATATGGTGGTGGATTGATATTTACATACAACAGAATGCACAATGATGTACCATTAAAGGAAGAAATTTTTGGTAAGAATTTCCTTCAGTGCTATATGTATGCTTTGGATAGTAAGATAAAAGAATTACAAAAAGAGTTTGACGAATTATGAAAAAAGAAATGAAGAAGATAATTTATAAAATATCTATCTATAAGGTACTGCCACCTTATAAGAATTGGTACAGTATCACGACTGATGATGGGCTAAATCGTAGTAATATTATAATTGTTGGTAAAAAGCGGTTATTGAAAGTTGCCTTTGCCTTGATACTTATGGTTTTATTTAATAAAAGAACTACTATAAGATATAGAAATGAGTAAAACAACAATTTATTACCTATTCCTAGTAGTAATGTATATGCTGCTAGGATAGATGGAAAGGAGAAATATGGATAAAGATAAATTCAACAAAGCAATAGAAATCAACAATAAAATAGAGGAATACAAAAATCATAAGATGACACTTGAAAATTCTAACATAAAATATGGTGGTGGATTGATATTTACATACAACAGGATGCACAATGATGTACCATTAAAGGAAGAAATTTTTGGTAAGAATTTCTTTCAGTGCTATCTGTATGCTTTGGATAGTAAGATAAAAGAATTACAAAAAGAGTTTGACGAATTATAATTAGAAATGAGTGAATTATATATACCGCCTGAGCGATTTGAGAGAGACTTAATTACCGGACGATTTTTAAAAGGTTGTGTTTCTCGCAACAAGGGTCGTAAAATGGTTTATCATTCAAAACGTTCCAAGGCCAGAAGTATAAAAAATCTGTCTAAAGGACGTGGGGCTTGGCATAAGACTGGTGCAGGCATGAATAAAAAGAGCGTTGTTTTGATAAAGGATGAGAAATTATGTGGAGTATTCCCTTCGATACAAACGGCTGGTAAGATGATTGGCGTGGCTCCTTCTTTGATCAGTGCTATATGTCGGAAAGTGAGAGGCAAACATACGGCTAATGGATACAGATGTTTTTTCGAAGATAGCAATGATTGGTGTAATTTAATTAAACAAGATTATGAATAGTGACAGGCAGAAGATATTAACTGATTATATTTCCTACTTATACACAACAGGCAGGACTTATGATACTGTCGGGAAATATATCAAATATGTAACGGATTTTCTTGAACGTACTGAAGATGTCAATCGTCGTGGCTATCTGGTTTATAAGCGTGAAAATGCAGATGTCATGGTGCGTCATTCGCTAATGTGTTCAGCTATATGCGATCTATTGTCTTTCCTTAACATCGGATATGGAAGGAGGGATAAGACGGTAAAGCCACTGGAAAAACTTGATGTCATTTCGGATAAGAACAAGAAACAACTTAATGATTTCATTATATGGCTGACTGACAACAATGATTACTCTTCTCATACAGTTTATATATATTACACATCCATGAAAAAGTATTTCGAATACGCCAATGAGGTAAACATGGATAATTGCAGGAGGTTTATAAAAAGTCTTGAAGAAGAAAAATTATCTCCCGCTACCATCCGTTTGCGGATTACAGCAATAGAAAGATTTTCCAAATGGCTGAAGAAGCCTATAGAACTGAAGCGTCCCAAAATAAAGCGCAAGCTTGATGTGAACAATGTGCCGACTGAGGAGGAATATAACCGGCTGTTGGAATATCTCAAGGCAAAAAACAATAAGGATTACTATTTCTTTATTAAGGTTTTGGGAACAACGGGCGCCCGTCTGTCGGAATTCCAGCAGTTTACGTGGGAAGACATCATATCCGGGGAAGTGGTATTAAAAGGAAAGGGTAACAAGTACAGACGTTTTTTCTTCCAAAAAACAATTCAGCAGGAAGCGAAGGTTTACGCTAAAGAATATGGTAAAACCGGGATTTTTGCGGTAGGGAGATTCGGCCCGATCACACAGCGTGGCTTTTCCCAGCACTTGAAAGCATGGGGAAAACATTGCGGCATTGATCCAAGGAAAATGCACGCGCACGCCTTTCGCCATTTTTTCGCTAAGATGTTCCTTAAAAAAAACAAAGATGTAATTCAACTCGCTGACCTTCTAGGTCACGGGAGTGTAGACACAACAAGAATTTATTTGCAAAAAAGCTATGACGAACAAAAAAAAGATTTTAATCGAAACGTTACATGGTAGTGTAGCGCAGCTCAATGAACTGTCATCCATGACCGAAGGGATAGACATCTATGACGATACCGGGTGTGTTGACACTGATTTTTTGATAGAAGCGATATCTTGCGTCAGTGCCTTCATGGACGCAAGCAACATAGTTGTTCAAAAAATATCTTCACTTTTAGCGCCGGACGCTTCAACGGACGAAAAGAAAAAACAGGCTGATGAAGGTAAGAAATGGAGCGTGGAAGAGATATTGAAACATTGTACTCTTGAGGATGGTGTTCTCAAACTTCCCCAAGTTCAATTCAACAAAAAATCCTATGCTGAAGCAAAAAAGTGGATAGAAGAAGCCGGCGGCTCATGGCAAGGTGGGAAGGTACAAGGTTTCACATTCCCGTTTAATCCGGAACGTGTGTTTTCCGTTTTGAAAGAGGGTAAACGGTGCAACCTACAGCGAGATTACCAGTTTTTTGAAACTCCGTCCGATGTTGCCGACTGGCTGGTTATGCTTGCCGGAGGGATACATGAGGATGATACGGTACTGGAGCCGAGTGCCGGCCGCGGTGCTCTCATTAAAGCCATTCATAGGGCTTGTCCTTCTGTAATAGTTGAATGTTATGAGCTGATGCCGGAAAACAGAGAATTTCTTCACACCCTTAGCAACGTAATATTGCTTGATGAAGATTTTACGAAAGACAGTGTAGGGCATTACACTAAGATTATTGCCAATCCTCCATTTTCTGGTAATCAGGATATTGATCACGTAAGACTTATGTATGAACACTTGGAAGAAGGAGGAACTCTTGCAGCTATTACCAGTCGGCATTGGAAAATTGCGTCTGAAAAGAAATGTGTTGAGTTTCGGGAATGGTTGGAAGAAGTTCATGGAGAAGTTTTTGAAATTGGAGCTGGCGAGTTTAAAGAGAGTGGAACTACTGTTAGCACTATGGCAGTTGTAATAAAGAAATAATTCAAAACCGTTGTGCTCGGAGTGTGGGAGATTGATATTTGACAGTAAAGGGGAAAATCCGCGTATGATACCAGGGAAGTGGCATGGGAAATTTCCCAAAAGACAAGCCACTGATGCTGAAAAGAGAATGGTAGATAGGAATGGCAGGTTTTAATAACAATGTTAATAATTAGAATAATTATGAAGAATAAAATAATATCCGGCATTATAGCTGCACTGTCTTTACCCGTATATTTTTCTCTACTTTGGGCTATTGATCAGTTCTTGTTAGTTAGAATTGTCTTAGTATTTGTAATGATAGCATGTATGATTGTATCGGTGTACAAGCTATCCAAACTTATTCTTGACGAATATTTTAAAAAGCATAATAAGCGATGAAAACAATTTTATTTATATCTATATGTATTATCGCCCTATTATGGGTTGGAGATCTCACAATTACATTTAAGCCGTTTTCCATCTCGTTGCCCGGTTGGTATAAGCCTATAGGTATCATTCTGTTTTGTCTGTCAGTGGCGGTATATAATATAGGGGAATATACTAGAGGCTATAAACAAGGTTTCGATGATGGGATAAAGGAATGTATTGAAATACTTAAAAAAAAATGAACAAAGAAGAATTTCAGACAAAGAAAAATGATATTGATTCAAAAATAAGGAAAATGAGTAAATCAGAAGAATATATTGAAATCAAGAGTTTTGTGGTAGTCAATCCCAACTTCCCGGTTATCACAAAAGAAAGTGCTCTTAAAGCCGTTGCAATGGCAGAGGAAGAAATGAAACGGAAAGCCATCGAAGTTCTTTCCTCTGTTTTGGATAACTGGGTGCATGGTGGTGACGCAGACTGTATCATTGCGGAGTTTGAGGAAAGATTAAATATCGGATGAAACCGGAACGGGCGCCCTGCGGCATACAATAATATGCGGGGCGCCCGTTGTCAATGAGATGTTATCGTGTTTCTTTCCGCAGTCTTTCCCTGACCTGCCGCTCCGTGAATCCGAATGCCGCGGCGAACTGTTTGAATTTCTCCTTCTGCCCGGAGGGGAGAAGGGAGTACAGGCTTGAGAACGGCGTGCCGCCTTCCAGCGCTTTCCTGATTTCTTTCTTTTTCATATAAGTTCCTTTATCTGTTTCTTACAACATTCACAATCACACAGCAGCAACCTGGCCTTGTCGAACATCTTCTGTCCTATATTGCCGGACAGGTAGCATATCTCCTCGCCCCACGGGTCGATCCCCAGCGCCTTTGCCATGTGCGCTTCCAGGTGCTTCCTTTCGTGGTCATAGGAGTTCTGGAACTCGGCGGGTGACGATGTGGTCCCTATCACCATGACCGTCTGCCTTGTGCCGTAGTTGGAATAGGTGAGTCCGGTGTCCGGTTTGCCGGAGGACAGGTTCCTGTACGCCGTTTCCAGATCATTTCCGCGGCAGCCTATGTCATAGAGCCTGCCCATGATCTCGTCGGTGTAGTAACAGTCCACGGCATAGTAGACCTCCACCTTCCATCCGTACTCCTCTATGTCAAACCACTGGCGGATCATAACATCTCGTCCCATTCCACCGGTTCCCCGGCCCTTGTCATTTTCGCATACCACATGCACATGACCATGCCTTCCGGAGCGTCATGGTCATCTATGATATCCTTGACGTAGAGTGCCAGATGGGGCTCGTCGGCAATGGAGGACTTGAAACAGTCCGCTTTTGCCTGGTTGGCCACGTATACATAGTCATATAATGTGTTGTTCTCCACCCTGACCCCGTTCTTGGCCAGAAGCTCATCCACCTTGTCCTTGGTCATGGGTTCGATCTTCTCGCTTTTCCCGGTTGCCGGGTTCATCCTGCGCATGAGTGACACGGCGAAGTCGCACAGCTTCTTGTTGAAGTGCCAGCCATTGTGCCGGAGGTACGCCGTCATCTCCTTTGGCCGGTCATCATATATGTCCAGAGGTTCCTTTGTCCTGTTCATAGTCTTCTTGTTAGCCGGGACGGGGGAATCCTCCGTCCCGGCGGGTTAAACTAACGGTATCTTGAATAGCGTCCTGTTCCGGGCACTCCGCGGCGCTGGCCCATCGAGCCGCCGCCATAACGGTTCCCGTATCCTCCGCCGTATCCGCCACGGTTTCCATAACCGCCACGTTGTCCCATGTCGTCATACTCGTCATAGTCATCGTAGCCGTCGTCGCGCTGTCCCATGCCGCTCCCTTCCGAGAGTTCCTCAATGCACTGCATGAGCTTGCCGCCATACTTGAGCATTTTTTCGGCATAATCGGACATTCTCTCGACCTTGCTGTCTTCTATCTCGATCATCATCATACTTGTTGTTTTTTAGGATTGTTCGTACTGGGCCTTTCCGCGGGTTTAAGCAGTTCGGCCATCATGGCCTTCAGCTCGGATATCTCCTCCCTGAGAGCCTTGTTTTCCGCCTCCTGTCTCTGTCTTTCGGCAAACTCGGGATTCAGGATCTCCATCATCTTGCCGCAGGCGTCCACTATGGCACGGTGGTGGTCTATGCTCCTGAGTATCTCCGCGGACCTGTTCCTCATGGCCGCCACCTCGGAGTTCATCGACTCCCTTGATCCGGATATGACCATGTTCCCGCCTCCGGGGAAATTCGCGTCGGCGATGTCCGCCCCCGCGGGTATCTTCTGGAACGTGACGGTCTGTTCGCCGACCTTGACGGTGATGTCCACCACCATCTTCATCGGCTGGCCGAACATCACCGGCTGTGTCCCGTCCGGGACCGGGTTGGATACTCCCGCAATGGCACCGACCTCCACATAAGGCGTCCCGTCCTTATGGAGTATGTAAAACTGGCTGTTGACTCTTAAATTCTGGAAAGGCATAATTGTTTCTTTTTAAATGAGGGATTCCTCCCTCCGTGTTCTTAAACTACTCCGGTCATTATCTGCAGGGTGTTTGTCGTCCTGTCGAACCAGAACTCGAACACTCCCGTACCGGGAATGTCGGCTGCCGTCAGCGCCTCGCCGTTGTACTTGGTCACGGCCTGCGTTGCCCCGTTTGTCTCGAACAGGACCGGCAGCGTCCCGGTTGTTCCTGTGGGAACGGCCTGCGCCAGGTCGATGTAGATGGTTCCCCTGTACCAGGCATTCACGAATGAATGGTTCGGGAAGGAGAACACCACATTGTCGGCGGTGACATTCACTCCGGATGTGGCTATTGCAGCCGATCCGCGTCTGTTAACGAATTGAAAAGGAAATGGCATGATTACCTCCTTTCTCCGGGTCAACCCCAGAAACCGTTACCCGCCCCGAAACCGAAGCCGTATCCAAGACCATATTGGGCCGCCACACAGGTGGGGATTCCCACAACCGGGCTGTACGGCACCTTGGCCACTTCGGGCTGGTTGCACTCAATCTTCGCCAGACGGGCGCTCAGATCACCCAGCGCGGCGTTGACAGGCGCGATGGTCTGTGCGGACACCTGTGCGAAATACGCGTTCTGGTGCTCCTGTGATAGCTGGTTGACGAGCGTGCTGTTTCTTTCCCGCAACGTGTCGATCTTGTCAAGCAGCGCCTGGTTCTGCATGGCGTCCAGCTTGCTGATAATGGCGTTGGTGTTGGCCGTGCCTGCGTCACGCAATGCGAGCGTGTTCTGGTTGGCCGTGTTCACCAAGGTGTTTGTCTGGTTGCAGACGGACAGCTGGTTCTCGTAGCCCATTTTGGTGATGTTCTCGTTTGTCTGGCAGCAGCACTGGCAGATCTGCGACTGGATGGCGTTATTGCCCTGCATGATCGCGGTGACGATCTGGTTGGTGTTCATGCCCATCTGGTTGCCGATGTTGCATATCTGCATGCCAAGACCGTTTATGGCGGCCTGTACGGCATCGGAAGAGGTGTTCAACGCGGTGGCCAGGCTCTGGATGTCGTATCCGTTGCGTTGTACGGCCTGCATGATCACGGCGGTGTTCGCGTCGTTCTGCACGAAGGGTACCACGCCGCCCTGTCCGTTGCCCATCATTCCGCCACGGGCGCCGCCGAAGCCTCCCATGCCTCCCCATCCCATCAGGATGAACAGAAGCAGGATGGCGAACAGATCGTCACCCCAGCCGTTGCCGTTACGGCTGTTGCCGTTTCCCATCAGCGCCAGGATGTTCGGATCCACACCGCGCTGTTGCATCAGCGCCGGAAGCATGGCCAGAATGCCGTTGGTGCCGCCTCCGGAGTTCCCGTTCTCGGGGAACACAAAAGTTCTTGATTCACTCATAGTTGTATTTGTATTTTGTAGTTCCGGTCACTAATCCGACCGTGGTGCAAACATACTCAACTACACGCACTCCGTCGAGCGTCCTGTTCTGATGTGTTTCCTTATTTGTTCCAGATATATTCCGATCATCGGCGAGGTGATGTTCCGGGCCAGCAGGTGCCGTATCCCCCGTGCCGTGCGGTTGGTCATCCCCGCTATCTGGTCCGGATACAGGCCGGCTTCCGAGAGCAGCCTGACAAGCACATATCTGGCGTCCGTGGACTCCATGTCCCTGAAATCGCCCAGTATCCGTTCCTTCGGCACTTCCGTTTCACGCTCGGTCAGGCCGAGCAGGTTGAAGAAAATTTCGCTCTTGCACATAAACTTCCAATTTTTATTATTACTTTTGTGCACCCCACTATAAAGAGATACACAGATATTCACGTCAAGGACTTTAGCCCTCAGCGTGTGAGTATCTGTGTATCTCTTATGTTTTATGGTGGGGACCTAAAACGGAAGCGTTGAGGGCTTTTTTATTATTAACCCTCCCTTTGTTGCATATTTATTTCATAATCACTACTTTTGTGATGGGTATCATGTATTATCATCAAAACAAGTTTTCAGGGTATGTCAAGAGGTCGCAGTTCGGAACTGATCACGAAACGCAACGAGGCGCTGCTGCGCCGCTATTATTATTGGACGGAAATCCAGCGTCTTCGTTTTGACGACGCATTGAAGATCCTTTCCGAGAAGGAGTTCTTTATCAGCGTGGACCGCATCATGGCCATCATCCGTTCAAATTGCAACAGGCTGAAGGATATCGATGTCAAGCCGGTCCCCAAAATAAAGAAGCCCCGTCTTACCGCCGCCCAGCTCTCCCTTTTTACCGACTGACCGCATTATCCCACACGGTACATTCATAGTGTGTCTCATAGACCTTTATCCCCCTGGGCATCGTGTGGAACCTGCTTCTTTTCCTCATAAGCGGTGTCTGGCAGCATTCAGGTTTGTACATCTGCAGAAGCGCGTCCACCTCTTTCATCCGTTCCATTCTTCCGGCGGCCTTGTCCGCCGTGCCGCTGGTGTAATGCGTGTCATCATAGCAGTCAACAGCCAGCCTGACTATGACCGATACCGTTCCTTTCTGCATGTATCCGCCCGCCCCTCCCAGTGTCTGCCATTCCACCTCGGGCGTGTCAACCAGCACCATGGGGAATACCATCGGATAGGTCTCGGAGTCCCCGTCGTCACGGTAGAGCATGTCCAGCTGCCCGTAATCCTCGTCCACCTGTTTGTTCAGCCATGCTATGTTGTCGGCTATTCTTTTCTGAATGTCATTGAATAAAGTTTCCATGTCATTTTAACAATATATTGGTTATTTCCTTTTCCGTTTCCTTTCTCGTCATTTCACGCAGCTCCCGGCTTGGTCCGATGAACTGTCGCCGGGGCATGTCCGCCTTAACGTCAAGTCTCTGTTTCCTTGTCAGGGCCATCCCCTTCCATTTCAGGGCTTCGGGCGGTGCCGCCTCTGCCTTCTGCCTGCGGGTCTTTTTCCCCATCCTTCTGGTGATGCCCGCTTCCTTGAAGTACATCCTCCATGCCATCTTCCGCATCTTGGCGGTCACTCTCGGATGTGTGGTCATGCGTCCCCCATAGTTGTGGATTCCCGCATATTCCACGGCATTCCGTATCGTCACCTTGTAAGGCTCCGCCTTATACTCCGAACTTCGGGACAGGCGGTTACGCCGGCTTAGCAGGGGACCGTATTCTCCCGCCGCCCCCTTGGCGGAATCCTGTCTCCTTGTTCTCTTCCAGGGATGCAGCCCTCCGTCATAAAAACCTCCCTCGCGGAAATTCCTGTTTACAAGGTTCACCGCTTTTGCCCCGATCCTGCGGGGCAGCGTCCTGCTGAAGGCCTTCCGGATTTCCTTCTCCTTTCTGCGGAGTTCCCTGACGGCGTCATTCACATTCATTTTTTTCTCCTTTCCATAAAGTCCCTTACGGTTTTTTCAGCCGAAGGATACGCATGGGCGATATAGGGATGCGTGTCGCTGAACAGCTTTCCGTCCTCCTCCGGGTTGTTGTCCAGCCCTGGTGAGGGCCGATAGTCCGATAACGGCACATCATACCCAGGCGTCGGCTTGTCGTCCGTCTGCTCCAGCGAGCATTTGCAGTTCCACCGGTCTCCGGGACGGTGGCTTTTCCAAAACCTATGTCCTTTGGGCAAAGTCAGGTCAATCCCCCAGAACTGGGCATGTACGGGATCGGGTTCCGCGCTGGTGGTGGGAAGCCACCGCAGGTTCGGAAGGATGTCCGCATCCCTGTCGAACAGCTTCCAGTCAGCCGCCTGGCGGGCACGCAGTACCGCCGTATCGTACTCGGTTTCGAGCCAAGCCGTATTGTACGTGCCGATAATCGACTGCACGTCTTCCTGGAACCGGGAAAAAGGTTTCAGTCTTCCTTTTTCGTCCAGCAGTTGCGAGGCAATGTCGTTCTGCATCCGGTGGGTGCGGAAAGCGGAGAACACATCGAGGTTGTCGCGTATCTGCTCCAGGAACACTTCCTCCAGCCTGTCATTGTCGCTTTGACCGAATCCTTCCTCCGCCGCACGGCCGAAAGTTCTGACCGTAGCCAGGAACAGATCCTCGTCTATTTCCGTTTTTACATCAAACGTCCGGTAGAATATATCCCTCAGCACTTTCGCCATCAGCTCCCTTGTGAACTCAAACGAAACGGCCGCCCCCTGCATGCGGGAATCCCCATGGCCGTGACAAAGGCGGCAGCGCTCCCCGTAGAGGTCGTCCATTACCATTTTAAAGCCCCTTTCCGCGGGGCGGCGACGAAAAAAGACCTGATACGGTTTACAATACCGTCCTCCTTCCGCTTGTTCCTTTCAGGAGAGGGTTGTTCTTTCTCCTGTGCACCGTTGTCTGCCGGCTTTCCGTTTCTGAAGGCCGTCTCTTCCTTGAGCCGGTCATAGTTGTCCGGTTTAGGGATTCCCGTAGCCTCGTACACGTATTCATCCGATACGGGGGTTCCCATCTGGCGCATCCGGGATATGATGTTTATCTCCTGCTCGGCGGTGGTTTCCTTGGGCTTGACATAATAGAATTCCCCGCCCCGTGTGTCGTATCCGAAAGCGGTGAAGATATCGGTCATGTCATAGTTCAGGGTGTTCAGCACCAGGATCCGGTCCGCCTCGTTCAGCTTTTTCTCTCCCTTCTCCTGTACGGTCCCCAGCGCCTGCGTGCCACGTTCCGAGGCCTGCGTGGTGAGCGTGTTTCCCAGCACGATCTTGCTGATCTCGTCATTGCATGTGTCGTACAGGGTCCTGTACAGGTCGGAGCTGCCGCTTTTGTTGCCGCTTTCTATCAGTTTCATCTGCGCCTCCTCCGGATGGAGGAACACCGCCGCACCTCCCTGCTCGGCCATATCCTTCACGGCCTGGTCACGGGCCTGCTCGTCACCGGCGCTGTAGGTGTACTCGCGTATGGGCATTCCGAATATCTCGCAGAACTGTGCCCAGTCGGCCATGTCGTTGCGCTTGTATATGACATACGGGGCTATCCTTGCCAGTCTTCCCAGGGAGCGTTTCTCCCCGACAAAGAGCATCGTGTGGTAATTCTCCAGCGGTTCCCCCGTGGTGTCCTCCTGCCGGTGTTTTATCAGCCCCCGCACCGGGTCATAGTTCTTTCTGGGAACGAGCCTGTAGTCCATCCATCCGCTCCCGTCCTTATAGAACTGGAACAGGGAGAACCCCCAGAAATCCGAGTCTATCAGGTCTCCGATGAACCGGTAGAACCAGGGGGAGCGCAACAGGGTGTTGATCCCCTCGTCCGGAACGCCGTTCCTTCTGAACTCGATCTGCGAGCACTGCACGGCCGATTTCCTCTTCTCTATGACGCTTCCCGTATGCCCGTCCATAAGGATGTCCTCATAGAGGTCATACAGCCTCGTCCGCTGTGTGAAGTCCACATTGTTCGCCCCCCTGACGGCCTGCATATAGTCCGCCATATCCTTCATGAACAGCCTGGGTGCGGTGATGATGACTGTTCCCGGGGTGTTCCTGCCCGGCAGCGGCATGTTGCCGCTTATGGATATTTCTTTTTTTCTTGCCATTTCAATAGTGTGTTACACGTTTGGGATTGCTTCTTATCTGGGTGGGCAGGTTGTTCCTTGCCGTCTCCTCGTCCAGCAGGGGAGCGTCGGCTATGCTGATCTCCACCTTGCTGACCGCCTTGAGCCACTCCATCGCGCGGTCATAACGTTCCTTGCGTATGGGGGAGAACTTCTGGGGGTTGTGGATGCTGCATACATGATAGAGCGTGATGTCCTTGGCGAACATGAGTATGAGCGCGTTCCTTTCCTTGCCCTTTGCGGAGAATATCCTGTCACAGTCATAACGTGCGGACAGGTAGGAACGCATCTGCGCCACCGCCTGGTCCTCGCATATCTCCACTATGGACTCGTCCTCCCTGATGATGCTGTCCAGGATCTCCCTGTGGATGCTCGCATCGTAGTCATCCGGATTGATGAATTCAGACATGTCGTTTACCTCCTGTACTTGTTTAAACGGCGGATTGCCGCCCTTTCTATTATGACTGGCTTCTCCATGTTCCCCGCCTTCCTGTCTATGGCCCTGTTCCCTCCCTCCACGCAGTCCGGTCCGTCCGCGGGATACGGAAGGGTGAGTTCGAACATCCGGAACTGGTCAACCAGTTCCTTCATGTCCGAGGAGTCTTTCTCCTGTTCGTTGAATATGAGGTTGCCGTCACGGTCCATGGGCTCAAGGTTGGCCTCGATACGGGTTGCCTTGTCGGTCTTGCGTTCCTCGTCGGGGATGATGTTCAGCGGGATGCCGTGTTTCTTGCGCAGCCTGTTCAGATGCTTCTTTAAAACCTGTTTGAAGAAGGGATCCTGCAGCTTGTTGTTCTCCACATAGGCGTAAACGGAAGCCTTGCCTCCCACATGTTTGTACTGTTCGAAGAACGCCTCGATAAAGTCCTCGTTCTTACCCCGGAACACCCTTGCCTTGATCACATACAGCTTTCCCTTGAGCTTGCCCAGCAGGCAGACGGACTTGAAACTGGCCTGTTTCCTCCTGCTCTCCCCCGGGGCCGGGTCCCCGTAAATGACAAGGAACCTGAATTTGCTCAAAGGAGGGACCTTCCCGAATACAAGGTTCTTGAATATGCTCCCTTCGCTGACCGGATTGTTGAAAAATTCCTTCTGTGCCGACGAGGTGCTGATAAGCGACAGGAACAGGTCTATATCCTCTTCGGAGTTCTTTTCCGGCCATGAGGAGACGCCGTCCTTATCGCGGATATTGATAATGTCCGCGTATCCTATTCCTTTCTGTCCGAGTTCCGCAGCCTTTTCGATGGCACGCGTGATGCAGCAGTCCGCCGCAATGATGTTTCCGTTAAACAGCACCCTGTAACGTCCTGAGACGGACATGGTGGGAATCAACGCCTCTTCAAGCCATTTCCACTTGGCCTTGATACGTTCCGGATTCCGGCATTCCTCGTCGGTGTCTATATCATCGATAAGGATAAAGTCAGGACGGAAATTCTTGTTACGGGTACCGCGTGGCGACTGTCCGGCACCGATAGCCCGGAAGGAACAACCGCACTGGCATGTAAATTCCCCTGTTTCCCAGGAACCCGGCTTTTTCTGTGTGCCGTAATCCTGAATGATGCGCTGGTTTTCCTCCATATTGGCCATGAAGGGCAGCAGCAGGCGTCCGGCGTTGTCCTGCGAGTTCGAGATAAGCAGCACATTGCGTACCTGCCGGGTAAGCGCCAGCTTGATGATCTCCATCATGGCGCGTGCCGACTTGGCCAGCTCGCGCGACCATGCCCTGACCTCATACCAGCGGTCGTGCCCCATAAGACGCCGTGTCGCTTTTTTATGGAAACCGGCCGGCTCGCAGGTGTAATACTGTGCGAAATAGTAATGGAACCACGCTTCATTATCCGCTTCCAGCCGTTTCTTACGGTCCTCTATTTCAGCGGTGGAGTCGGACGGGTTAATGTCCGAACTCTCCCGGACGGATGCCACCAGGTTGTTCCATTCCGCCAGTTCGGCCCTGTCCCGGGGGGTAAGTCTGAGTTTTGCCATAGCTTTACAGTTTGGATTTTACATAGGCGTCCAGCAGCGGGACTATCTCCTTGCTGCGTGCCATGTCATAAGTGCGCAGCCACTTGACAAAGCTCTTGAAAACCGAAAGGATGTCAGCCAGCCCCACATCCGTTTCCATCTTTTTGATGGACCCGGTTATTTTGGCTATGGTGTCCGATTCGGCCGTGCTGGCGAATCTTTCCCCCTCGGGTCTCCCGTTGATGGCATTGTTCAGTTCGGCAAGCTGGAGATACAGGTTCTTGAGCTGTTCTTCCCGTGTCATGGTGATGGATACCTTGTACCGTTCCCAATTGCCTTCACCGGCCCACCGGGAGACAGTCTGACGTTTTACCCCCACACGCTCGGCAATCTCCGCGTGTGTCAGTTCTTCATTAAGGTAAATAGTCCTTGCAAAATCTTTTTTCTGCCTGCTAGTCAGTTCCGCCATTTTTTTCATATTTTTTATTTACGGCAAAATTCGTATTTAAATATATGATTTGCAATATATTGAATTTATGATACTGTCTTATGGCGTCATCATGAGGTTGTAAAGTTGCATCATGTCCCAATGGTGTTGACTGTAGTAAAAAAACTCTCCATATTTGCACCGTAATTTTAAGACGAACGATGAAAAAGCGATACTTTAACATGATACCCTCCCCTGATACCGCCTGCATCCTCCTGTACGGGGAGATCGGCGGTTTTGACGGGATCAACGACAAGGACATTGTTTCCGAACTGTATGAATACGCTTCCATGTACAGGAGCATAGACGTGCGTGTGAACTCCCCGGGAGGGAGCGTGTATGCAGGCATGGCCATATTCAACGCCCTCAGGGCCAGCGATGCGGATATAACCATCTATATCGACGGCATTGCCGCAAGCATGGCCAGTGTCATCGCCCTGTGCGGAAAACCGGTATATATGAGCCAGTACGCCCGTCTGATGCTCCATAACCCTTACGGGGGGTGTTACGGCAACAAGGAGGAGATGAAAGTCGTCGCCGAGCAGCTGGAGGCGCTGGAGGATACGCTTGCGGACATGTACGCTTCCAAGACCGGGAAGACCCGTGAGGAGATAAAGGATGCCTATTTCGATGGGAAGGACCATTGGATTACCGCCAAGGAGGCCAGGGAGATGGGATTCATTGACGGTATCTATGATATCGGCGAGAAAGTGGATGCCGGGACGCCGCAGGAGGTTTATGCCGCATTCCAGGCCCGGCTGGGCAATCAAACATTAAATACAGGTAATATGATGTATGAAGAATTGAAGAAGAGACCATCCTTCGCCTCGTGTGCGACGGATGAGGACGTAGTGCGCACGCTCTCCTCCCTTGAAAGCAAGGCGGGACAGTATGACGCGCTGGTAAAGGAACGTGACACGCTCAAGGCGAGTCTGGACGGATATGTCGAGAAGGAGCGCGAGGCCAGAAAGGCCGAGATCAGGAATCTTCTCGAGGACGCCATGCAGGACGGGCGTATCGCCCCATCCGACCGTGACGCGTATCAGGCGGTGCTGGAGAAGGATTATGAGAACGGGAGAAGGATTGTCGACGGGCTTGCGAAGAAAAAAAGCGTGGATGATGTTCCGGACACCCCGCTACAGGACAAATCCGGATGGAATGACAACTGGAAAGAAATCCGGAAAAAGAACGGTTTTAACTAAAAAATGAAAAGATTATGGCTGTAACTATCAAGAATACGAATTATGACGGTGAGGTACTCGACAGGATACTCACCAAGGCGGCCACAGGCAACGAGCTGGTACAGAAGGGGCTGATCAACCTCGTGCCCAATGTGACGAAGAAGTACTCCATTCCCCGGCTGAAAACGAACAAGATGCTGCGCAAACGCGTGGAACAGCCTGAGGACAAGGACTCCAAAGGGGATTTCATTTATTCGGAGAAGGTGCTTGAACCGAAAGACTTCATGGCCTTTACCACGTTCAATCCCCGCTCTTTCGAGCAGATATGGCGTCCGTTCCAGCCCAAAGGGGAACTGGTATTCCGGGAGCTTCCCCCCAATGTGCAGAACGTCCTTCTGAAAGCCTTGTCCGACCAGGTGGATTTTGAACTCGGATACCACTTCGTCAACGGCATCTATGTCGATGATGAGGAGGATGACGAGCACCTGTTCAACGGCATTCTGATGCGTGTCTATGAAGATCCTGAGGTAATCCGTGTGAACTCCCCGAAAGACGACACCATGATTGAACGTCTGATGCGCGTGCGCAAGGCAACTCCCCAGGTTCTCCGCAACAATCCCAATTTTGTGTATATCATGTCCGTTGACGATGCCGACCGGTATGACGACGAGCTTATCCTGCGTGAGGGAAAGGGCGTGAACTGGACTGATACCAGCGCCATGCGCTTCAAGGGAACTACGATCAAGACCGTATCCTCATGGCCGGACGGCTTGATCATCGGAACAGTGGCTACACCGACCGAACAGTCCAACTTCTGGGGAGCGGTCAACCTGCAGAACGACTTTAACGTGATCCAGATTGACAAGCTGACCAATGCCGGAGAACGTTACTTCTTCAAGATGCTCATGACCGCGGACACGAACACGGCGTGCGGTGAGGAGGTGGTCATGCTGGACGCGCGTGAGGGGAATGTCATCACAACGTCCAACACCACGATCACAATGAAATCGCAGGATGACGCCATCGAGCTGACTCCCGGAACAGACCAGACCTATACCATTGAGGCGGCCGCGGTACATGCGGGAGCGCGCCTGTCTGTGTCCAACAAATCGGCTGAGCATAAAGCGACCGTGCAGAGTACGGAAGTCGCGCCAGGCAAGACTGTATCCCTCTATTATGACGGAAAGTCATGGTTTGAGGGGGATGTGAAGGAAATAACACTTTCAAGCGATCTTGCCGGACAGGAAAGCAAGGCTGCTGTCAGTGCATCTGCGGAAAGTCTGGAGGTTTGATTATGGCGACACCAAGAGGACTACGAAACAATAACCCCGGAAACCTCCGCCTGTCAGGTGACAGGTGGAAGGGCCTCCGCCCGGTGCAGACGGACAAGGAGTTCTGCCAGTTCACCGACATGAGATACGGCTACCGTGCCATGCTCATCACCTTGAGGAACTACCGGAAGAAACACGGTTTGAAGACCCTCTCCCTTATGATCGGGCGTTACGCCCCGTCCACGGAGAACGACACCCGCGCCTACCTTTCAAGCGTATGCGGCGAGCTGCAGGTTCCAACCACCTACGAGCCGGACGTGGATGACAAGGGGACGATGTGCCGTCTGGCCGCCGCGATGAGCCGGGTGGAGAACGGCGTGCCTGCCGTCATGGCGGACATAGAGGCCGGCTGGGACATGATCTGAAAAATGATATGCGTATGGACTGGGGCACTGTATTCGAACTTCTCCAGCAGTGGCTGGCCCCCACGGGGTGCATAGCCATGGCAATAGGCTGGTGGCGTGACCGCAGGCTCGTCAAGATCCGTGCGGTCAAGGAGAACGAGGGCACATACAAGCAGTTGTATGACGACCTCTCCGAGACGACTTTACATTTAAGTGACCAAATACGAAAAGTCAATGAGAAAATTATCGTTCTGGAACAGGCGCTGCGTAAATGTTACCAGTGCAAGTATGCTGACCGCTGTCCTGCTGTTGTCTGGATGCGCAGCAAACAGGGAGAGCCGAACAGCCGTCCGCTCGGGCTCTCTTCAGAGGAGCGTAACCGGGGAAATAATCTTCGGCAAGGCCCCGACGACTCTGACGAGCCTGGCACTGAAACCCGGGCTCCTCCGGACGATAGGCGGCCTTCCGGCCGGCATGGGCGTGACGGAGCAGCATGAGGGGCTGGACCTGAGGGTGGAGTCGGACGGGGAAGGCGGCGTGAACGTCACGGCCGTCTCGCATGCCCGGCCGGAGATCACCGTAAGGGAGACCTCGGATATGAGGTTGGAGTCAGAGGAGGCTACGGCCGGGGAAAAACAGCCGGTTCCCTCTTTTTGGGACCGGACAAAGACGAAGGTGTTGTGCTGTTTTGTCCTCCTGCTTCTCTTCTGGGGGCTCCGGCGGTTTAAAGACAAATCAAAGAACAATTAAAACATGAATCATTATGCCAGAAACGAATACCGGCGCCATCTATGGCGTGAAAGCTCTTAAACATAACGGGAAGGCTCTCGGGCTGATATCCGAGGACGGGCTGCAGCCCGGAGGCGACTCGCCTTCCAAGACCCGCATCTGGGCGGCGCAGAAACGCAACGCGCCGTTCGCCGTGCTCAAGTCCACACCGGGCACCAAGACATGGACGTTCACGCTCATCGAGCTGTCCGCGGACAACATGATACAGGTGATGGGCGGAACGAAGGAAAGTACCGGAATCTACGTGCCCCCTACGGAGGACAAGGACGTGCAGGGCGTGTTTGACATCGAAACCGTGACCGGCCACACGATCCGGATCTACAACGGGGTGCTCACCTGCAATTTTGCCAACGGGATCAACTTCAGCAACGTGCTGGGCATCGAGTGCGAGCTGGAGATGCAGGATGCCGGGGAGAAGCCTCCCTACAAGATCTTCGCCCCGGGTGACAGTGTACCGGAATATACCGAGTAATGACGGAAGGGAAGGACACACGAAGTCGGGCGGCGGACATGCTGCTTGACATCGGCATCCGCATTCCGGTGATGCCGCTCAGGCCCTTTAAAAAACGCCCCGGGAAATCCTTCCTTGTCATGCGCCGTCCGCCCGCCGGGGCGGTCATCCGCATAGCAAGGCGGTACCTGGAGCTCGGCGTCACCCCGGAGGATATCAGGGCGATGGACTATGAAGAAAGGATGCGGTTCGTGGCGGAGAAGGGAAAGGCGGTCAGCCGGATGGTCGCGCTGGCCGTATGCACCGGATGGCTCTCGGGGATGCTGTTCTCCGGCCCTGTGGCATGGTACCTCAGATGGAGGGTGCATCCGGCGATGCTCTCCGCCGCCCTCATCGAGCTGCTCAGGGGCATGGACATACAGCCTTTTTGCAATACTATTCCGTTGGCGTCCAGAACGGCGGAGCTGTTGGAGCCGATAGGAAGCCGGGAAAGGAAAACGGGTTAACGGGCCGGCAGGAAGGCCCCCATAGCGTTTTCGGAATCATCGCGCAGGCGATGGAACGGTTCGGCAGGTCGAAACGGCACATCCTGTGGAAGATCAGCTACGCCGAGCTGATGCTGATGAACACGGATGTCAGCCGGTACGTGACCAAGGAGGAGCTCCTGGAAAGGGAGCGCAAACGTAGGCCGGACAAATTCACCACTGAATATTTTCAAACAAAACTCGGAGGATAGGAATGGAACCTGTAAGACTGGAGATACTGCTTGACGACAAGACACTGAAGGGGATGCGCTCGGTGGAGGGCAACCTTTCCGGGATAGGCCTGTACGCGAAACAGGTCATCGCACAACTGGAGCAGGAGCTTGCAACCCTGCAGGAACGGTTCAAGCAGGCCATGGCCACAGGTACGAATACCGATGCCCAGATGGCGGACATCCAGGCACTGCAGGGAGTCATCAGGCAACTGAAAGCGGAACTGCAGGGGCTGGAAGAGCAGAAGAAAAAGACAGGATCCACCCCTCTCATGGGAGATGATCCCGCCCCGAAACTCAATAATGTGAGGATGAGCATGCAGCAGATCGCCCGGGAACTCCCCTCGCTGGCAATGGGTCCCCAGATGTTCTTCCTCGCCATTTCCAACAACATTCCCATGTTCACCGACGCCCTGTCGTCAGCCCGCCAGGAGTATGAGGCGCTGACCAAAGCCGGAAAGAAAGCCACCCCGGTGTGGAAGCAGGTGCTTTCCTCACTGTTCTCGTGGCAGACGGCGCTGGCCGCCCTGATTACCCTGTCCGTCGTATACGGGAAGGAGATCGGTGGATGGGTGAAGAGCCTGTTCGGCGTGAAGGATGCCGCCCTGTCCGCGGCGAAAGCCCAGGAAAAGGTGAATGAATCCTTCAGGAACAGCAGCAGTGATGTGGCGGAACAGGTCACTCTCGTCAGGTCCTTGTCCGAAAGATGGAAGGAACTGGGAGACAACATGTCCGATAAAAAACAGTTCATCACCGAAAACAAGAAGGAGTTCGGGAAACTCGGTGTTGAGGTGGGCAACGTGAATGACGCCGAGAACCTGCTGGTGGACAATACGGACGTGTTCATCGGGGCGATGATTCTCAGGGCCGAAGCTGCCGCAGCGTTCAAGCTGGCCACGGAGCAGACGGAGAAGGCCTTGAAAAAACAGAACGAGATAGAGGAAAGGCGGAAGAAGGGCCCGACTTTCTGGGACAGGTTCAGGGCCAATTTCTTCTCTTCCGCGTCCGGATCAGCCACTTATACCCGACAGGCGGACGCTCCCACGGCCGAACAGCTCAGAGAAAATGATATCTCCGCCCTGGAAGAGGAACAGAAGGCGGCGGAGGATACGGCCAAATCCTATATGGACCTGTTCCTTGCAAGGACAAAGGAATGGAAGGAGAGGCTTAAATCGGCAGGCATAAAGGAAGATGACGGCAGGGAAACCAAGGATACGGGCAAATCGGCCCGGGATTATCAGGACGAGCTCGCCGACGCCCGTATCAGGGCGCAGCAGAAACTTGAGGCGGCACGCATATCGGTCATGCAGGAAGGTATAAGGAAACGCCAGGCCCTTGCAAGGCAGGAGCTTGACGAGTCGCTCGCACAGATCGACAAGGAGGAGCGTGACACCCTCAAGAAAATGGACGAGGCCGAAAAGAAACGGGGTGTGAAGTCCACGCCCGAGGAAAGGCAGGCCGTAAGGGACAATGCGTCCCAGCAACGTCTTGTCGCCTACCAGCAATACGCGAAGGAATTCTATACCGCCGACAAGGAATGGCAGGAGAAGGACCTGCAGTCCTGGATTGACTATAACAGGGAATACGGCACATACCAGCAGAAACGTCTGGCCATCATGCGGGAATATACCCTTAAATCCTCGAAAGAGAGTCTGAACGGGAATGACAAAAGGATGCTGTCCCGACAACGTGACGAGGCGCTGTCCGAACTTGATTTCAACGAACTGAAGGACACCATCAACTGGGATGTCGTCTTCGGCAATCTGGACAAGGTGGCGAAAAAGGAGCTGCAGAAGGTGAAGCGGCAGATAGTCAGCTTCCGCAACAGCCCGGAATTCAAAAAAAGCGCCACTCCGGAACAGATGCAGGTCATCGAGGAAGCCATCGGAAAGATCGACAGCGAGGTCATCGAGAAAGGAGGTCTGTTCGGCAATCTGACCGAATCCATACGGGAATACTCCGAAGCGGTTGATGAACTGACAGCCGCGCAACGGGATTATGACGAGGCCGTGCGGCAATACGGGGCGGACAGTGCGGAGGCGGAGGCCGCTCGAAAGAAAAGGAACAAGGCGGAAGCCGGGGAGCGCAATGCCGGGAACAATCTGGAAGCCTCGAAGGATAAGGCGGTGAGAAACATCACCGCCGTGGCCGATGCGATGAACACGCTGGGCGAGGCGGACATGAGCCTGTCATCCTTCGGAAGCGCGGTCGGGTCTCTGGTAGACACGCTGTCCGCATCCGGAAGCAAGATCGGCGGCATCATCGCGGCCATACTGGCTATCCTTGACCAGATCGGGCAGAAAGGGCTGGAGGGTTTTGTCGGCAACATTCTCGAAACCGTCATGCACGCCGCAGGAGGATTGTGGGACAGCATCGGACGTCTGTTCGGTGTCAAGGGACTTGGAGGCATCTTCAAGGGAGCCGACTATTCCGGCTATAACGAGATGGTGGACCAGTACAACCGTCTGAACGAGATATGGGATGAACTGATCGACAAGAAAAAGGAATATATAGAGACCAGCTACGGCGCCGAGGCGCAGAAGGTCGGAGAGGAAGCGCTGGCCCTACAGCGGACCGCCATAGACTCTTACCGGATACTGGGCAAGGAACGTCTGAATTCGGGAGCCAGCACGGGATCACACTCTATCGGGGTGCGGCAGCGCAAATGGATGTCCTCTCAGGACTGGGCGGCAGCCGGCGCGGCCCTGGGAGAAGACTTCTACAGGTACGGGATCGGGGAAGGACGTATGACCGGGCTGTTCGATCTCTCCGTGGAGCAGCTGGAGAAACTGAAGTCGGAAGCTCCCACATTCTGGGCCAAGCTGGATGATGATGTCAGAAATTACCTGGACAAGATCATTGACGGTTCGGAAAAACTGGGTGACATACAGGCCCAGATAAAGGAACAGCTCACGCAGATGTCATTTGACAGCATGCGTGACGCCTTCTATGACACACTGCTTGATATGGAAAGCGGGGCGGAGGACTTCTCGGAGGATTTCAGCGAGTACCTGCAGAAGGCTATCCTCAAGACAAGCCTGTCGAAAGTCTACGACAAGAGGCTTCAGGAATGGTATGACAAGTTTGCCAACTACAACAAGGAAGGAGGTATAGATACCGGGGAATACAAGGACCTCCAGCAGGAATGGAACAATATCGTAAAGGACGCCCTGGAGGAGCGTGACTCGCTGAAGGATATCTTCGGATGGACATCATCGTCCTCCTCCTCCCAGTCCGGCCGGGCCGGAACCGTCACCTCCATGACCGAGGAGACGGCCGGAAGGCTGGAGGGGATCGGCAACGCGGCCCTTGACCATGTCATCAGCATTGACAACAACCTGACGAGGCATCTCGAGGGGATGGCGACATCCCTGGGCAAAATTGCGGGGAATTCGGAGTACCTCAGACACCTCGAAACGATAAACGAGAACATCGCGGAACTCCGGCGCGGTGTGAAACTGAAAACATAGGACTATGGAAGTGGAGGAAGGACTGCTGAAGATAAACGGGACGGACATGGCGTCCCTGGGATGTTTCCTGTACGAGGAGAACGCGGGGGACCATACCAATTACGACTCGCTGATGAAGCCGCCGAAGATGAAGGAGCATACCTCCGTCAGTTACCGGGAGCTTGACGGCGAAGAGCTGCCCGAAACCCTGCTTCCCCGTTACGAGGCGAGGGACATCACGCTGAAGATGGCGGTGGTTGCGGATACACGGACCGGGTGGTTCAAGAACTACAACGCCGTGCTTGCCTTGCTGAAGTCGGGATGGCTGACGCTGGAGGTTCCGGAGATAGGCCGGGTGATGAAGGTCTACCTGAAGGAATATACCCGGTACAGCCAGTTCACGACAATCAGGAATACCGGCCAGCAGGTAGCCGGATTCACGGTCACGCTGCGCGAGCCGAAACCTTTTTCAAACAGTGATTAAAAACGATTTAAAAGCATCATAAATGGAACTTGCGATCTACAACAGGCAGGGAACCCTGAAAAGGAAGGTCAGTCCCGACTCATCATCCCGGTGGACCGAAGAAGTGGGAACAGAATTCGTGGTGACGGTGAACTTCACCACCTGGGAGTTCTTCGTCCTGTCGGTCGGCGACTATGTGGAGATATCGGGAAAACGGTTCTCCATAAAGAAGGAGTACCGGCCGAAAAAGACCGACACACAGAAATACACCTACAATATCAGCTTCTACGGCCGCGAGCACGACATGCAGGACCTGTTGTTCTGCCGTCTGAACCAGGGGGAGGACGACCTTGAGTCCGTCTTCGCCTATGACGGCACGCCGATGGAAATGCTGGAAAAGCTGGTGGCGAACATGAACCGCAACACCGACGGTGTGACGTGGCGTGCAGGCCAGGCCGTCACCGGCGACCGGAAGACCATCAACTTCAACGGCCTGTTCTGCTGGGATGCGGCAGGCGAGATAGCCGGTGCCTGGGAAACCGAGTGGTGGCTGGACGGGGAATACCTGAACATAGGGAAATGCGAACACGGCGAACGGGTCACGCTCGGCTATATGAAGGGATTGAAGACGGGACTGACCCAGAATGAGAATTCCAATTCGATCAAATGGTTCACACGGCTGATCCCCGTAGGCTCAACCAAAAATATTGACCCGTCAAAATACGGCTACACCCATCTGCAACTGCCGTCACGGGACAAGTATATCGACCTGAACACTCAATTGGGCCTGAAGGAGCATCGCGAGGAAGCGGCCTTTCAGGATATATTCCCGCACCGTCTGGGTACGGTATCCTCGGTAAGGTCCGAGGAGCAGACCAATACGGACGGGGAGGAATACACCGTCTATTATATCAAGGACAAGGATCTCCCCTTCAATCCGGATGAATACATGATCAGTGAGGAGGTGATACACATCACCTTCGAAAGCGGCGACCTCTCCGGAAGGGAGTTCGAGTGCAACTGGCATAACGGCACACAGGAGTTCGAGATCATCAACACCTACCCGGACGAGAACACCCAGATACCGGGAGGCAACATCATACCTCAGGCCGGTGATACGTATATCCTGACGAACATCCGCATGCCGGATGAGTATTACCCGATAGCGGAAGAACAGTACAAACAGGCGGTTGACAGCTTCCTGACAGAATACAGCAAGGACATATCCATCTATTCCGGCGACACGGATTACATCCATGTGGATAAAAACAGTGTGCCGTTATCGCTCGGGCAAAGGGTGAGACTGGAGGACGCGCAGTATTTTGAGGCCGGGTATCTTGACACCCGCATCACAAGGATAGAGAGGAAGCTGGGCAATCTTTCCGAGGCTTCCATTGACTGCTCGTCGGCGGTCAGCACCTCATGGAAGTCATCCGTGGACTCGACGCTGAACAATCTGGAATACACGCTGGCGCAGGAGATGGCGCAGGCCAATGTCCGCCTGCTGAAGACCGGCGATATGGAGAGTCCGAGCGACTATACGGCTTTCTCCTCCCTGAGGGCTATAGGAACCTTCCTGAGAAAGAACATAGCGGATATCGCCAGCGAGATCATCACTTTTCTCAAAGGTCTGAAAGTGGGAAAATTCGTTACAGGTCTTATCGGGGGCAGTGGTGCGGCCATCTGGTTTGACAAGAACGGCAAGACAATAGTCGAAGCCGACAAGGCGATGTTCCGTGAAGAGCTGATAGTACCGCAGATCACGTTCAACTGCATCGATGTGATATCCGGCGACAAGGCGAACTCGTTCGCATACGGAAGAATAAAGACCGTTGACACGGAAAACCGAATAGCCACGCTGGAACTGCTTGAGGGGCAGTGGGGAACGTTGAAGGTAAGTGATATCTGCCGTGGTATACTTCACAACATAGCCGGCAGCAACCATACTCAAGAAGAATACGGTCCTAACGGATTCATGGAGTATTCCGGATACGCCACCTCATACTTTACTCCCACTAGAATCATCGAGAATGAGGCTGGAAACATGAAGTTTGAATACGCTCTTCAGGCAGGAACGAGCGTGCATCCTCTTCCCGGTATGAACTTCTTCGCATACGGCAACTTCACCGACAAGGACAGACAGGCCATCACTTATGAGAACAGGTATTATACCCGCCGGCTTATCAACGTGAACACATGGGTAATAGATCCGGATGTGAACATCGCTTATCAGAGCGGAGATCTGAGTGGGCTTACCATCAACGGGCAGATAATGGATGGCTATTCTTCGTATCAGAAAAACGTATATGTAAGCGGAACGATAGAACGACTCAAACCCAACGGTGAGGTGGCTATGGACTTAAGCTACGAGGGTGTATGGCAATCAGACAGGCATTATGATTACTACGATAGTGTGACGTATAACGGCAGCACATGGGCGTGTCTGAACAAGAACGGTTCGTCCTCTGAACCGGGTACGGATGCTGACTGGCAGAAGATAGCATCCAAGGGTGATACGGGGGAATCGGGAAAGGACGGTGTGAGCGTGACCAATAGCGGTCCGTGGTATTCCGGCTTGGTTGTTCCCAAAATGAGTATCGTTACAATGGGAGGAAGTTCGTTTCTTTCTAAAGTATCCACTACCAATCCTCCCTTATGGTGTTGGACTGACAATGCCGGCAACCGGTTTACTTACAATGATGGCGGATATGTGCTGACGGGTGAGATAAATACCGATGAATATGAACTTTTGGTTCAAAGCGGAAAGGACGGAAGCGATGGTACCAGTTATGAGAGGGTATTCATCCATACTACAACAGAGAGTAAACCTGCCACTCCTTCCACGTCACAGACGGACGATTATGTGCCTTCCGGCTGGCATGATGATCCTGTAGGTGTTTCCAGCTCTCTGCCTTATGAGTGGATCAGTGAGAGGGAGAAGAAAAACGGTATGTGGAGTGAATTCAGTGCTCCTGCCCTTTGGGCGAAGTACGGATTTGATGGTGCTGACGGTGCTGAGGGCGTAGCCGGAACGAGCATCATTTGGAAAGGTGATTTTTCCTCCGCTCCTTCCAATCCTCAGAACGGGTGGGCATACAAGAATACCACTGATAAGAAATCATATGTATATCAGGATGGACAGTGGTATCAGATGACTATTGACGGAATTGATGGGAAGAACGGGAAAGACGGATTGAGTATTGTATGGAAAGGAGATCTCCAAACACCTCCTTCCAATCCTCAGACCAACTGGGCATACCGGGATACCAATAATGGTCGTGTATATATATGGAACGGAACAGCATGGGCATTGATGGTTGTGGACGGATCGGACGGTGCTGATGGTGCAGCCGGTTCTGACGGATTGAGCGTGTTTATAACTTATAATGACAGCACTTCCCAACCTTCTGTACCTACCGGGAACGGTACTACTGGAGGATGGCATACAAATGCGACAAGTGCCGCCATATGGATGTCGCAGAAGGTTGCTGCGTCCGCATCTGACGGAGCATGGGGTACACCGATAAAAATCAAAGGTGACAAGGGTGACGGTTACACCCAGATGGGGCAGTTTAGGACAGGAATGGTTGTACCTAAGATGGGTGTCGTTTCGATGGGTGGCGGCTCTTATGTAGCCAAGGTATCCACTACCAATCCTCCCTTATGGTGTTGGACTGACAATGCCGGCAACCGGTTTACTTACAATGATGGCGGATATGTGCTGACGGGTGAGATAAATACCGATGAATATGAACTTTTGGTTCAAAGCGGAAAGGACGGAAGCGATGGTACCAGTTATGAGAGGGTATTCATCCATACTACAACAGAGAGTAAACCTGCCACTCCTTCCACGTCACAGACGGACGATTATGTGCCTTCCGGCTGGCATGATGATCCTGTAGGTGTTTCCAGCTCTCTGCCTTATGAGTGGATCAGTGAGAGGGAGAAGAAAAACGGTATGTGGAGTGAATTCAGTGCTCCTGCCCTTTGGGCGAAGTACGGATTTGATGGTGCTGACGGTGCTGAGGGCGTAGCCGGAACGAGCATCATTTGGAAAGGTGATTTTTCCTCCGCTCCTTCCAATCCTCAGAACGGGTGGGCATACAAGAATACCACTGATAAGAAATCATATGTATATCAGGATGGACAGTGGTATCAGATGACTATTGACGGAATTGATGGGAAGAACGGGAAAGACGGATTGAGTATTGTATGGAAAGGAGATCTCCAAACACCTCCTTCCAATCCTCAGACCAACTGGGCATACCGGGATACCAATAATGGTCGTGTATATATATGGAACGGAACAGCATGGGCATTGATGGTTGTGGACGGATCGGACGGTGCTGATGGTGCAGCCGGTTCTGACGGATTGAGCGTGTTTATAACTTATAATGACAGCACTTCCCAACCTTCTGTACCTACCGGGAACGGTACTACTGGAGGATGGCATACAAATGCGACAAGTGCCGCCATATGGATGTCGCAGAAGGTTGCTGCGTCCGCATCTGACGGAGCATGGGGTACACCGATAAAAATCAAAGGTGACAAGGGTGACGGTTACACCCAGATGGGGCAGTTTAGGACAGGAATGGTTGTACCTAAGATGGGTGTCGTTTCGATGGGTGGCGGCTCTTATGTAGCCAAGGTATCCACTACCAATCCTCCCTTGTGGTGCTGGACAGACAATGCCGGCAACCGGTTTACTTACAACGATGGCGGTTATGTGCTGACGGGTGAGGTGAACACTGCCGAATACGATATATGGGCAGAGAAAGGTGATACCGGATCAAAAGGTGATAAAGGTGACAAGGGTGATGACGGTGAAAAGGGCGACAAAGGAGATCAGGGCGTACAAGGAATACAGGGCTGTATCTTCCGTGAGTCGGAATGGTCCGCCTCAAGTGTGCAGTACCGTAATGACGAAGCCCTAACAAGCGGTACGAGGTATATTGATTTCGCATTGATAAGGAATGACGCAGCCATTGACGGATGGGATGTGTACAAATGTTTGAAAACGCATGTGTCCTCCGCCTCGAATAAACCGGGCAACACCACATACTGGGAAAAGCTGAGCGGGGTGGGACCTATCTATACCAGCCTGATAATAGCTAAGAATGCCAGCATCAGCCTGTTCCAAGGAAATCAGGTTTTGATAAAAAAGAGCGACAACACTGTTACCGCAGGCATGTCCGGCTCTACATCCGGTCAGAAGATACGTATATGGGCAGGTTCCGCGACTCCTGACTCCGCACCGTTCCGAGTTGATGAGGAAGGGAATGTAGTTGCAACGAAGGCGAATATCACGGGGACAATAACCGCCACAGGTGGAAACGTCGGTGGTTTCAGTATATCTTCTTCAAGTATGGAATCGGTTTCCGGTGATGATTCCATGCTCCTTTCTGCTAACCTGATAAGATTTACAGGAAGTTATTCAAAGGTATTCATGGGTGCTGAAACTATGCCTTCATCCAATGGCGGTTCATTTTCAACCCCTGTACGTATTGAAGTGAACAGGAGCATTCAGTCAATGTCCTATGGCAATGCCGGATTGTTTCTTTCCGTTGAAGGATCACACGCTTATGATAATAAAGACTATCAGTTTACTGGCAATCATGCCCTTTATATTTCTAAGGGGGATATCTGTGGGTTCAGACTCAGATTGCGCAGGATTGACGAAAGCACAATCTTGTCAGTGATGGATAGTGTCGTGCTGGCCATTAAAGCCGGTATTACACTGACTGTTCCATCCACCGCGGAGGACGGGCAATTTTACTGGATCAGAAATATATCTAATGGTGATGTGACCATAGCCGGAACAAATCTTGTCGGCTGGAATTCCGGGGAGGTCAGCACTTCAATAGGTCTGGCCAAGTCAAAGGCGGCAGCAATGTATTATGACAAGCATAATAACAAGTGGTTTATGAACTGGATTGATTGTTGGAATTAAAAATATAAATTATGAAAATAGATTTTACAAAATTTCCTTGTTACACAGGGATAAAGAAGGATATCAGGATTGAGATGGATATCGCGGAGTCATTGGGTAATGCTATATACACAAATGTTCCGGGCATAGCCGCCAGTTCTTTGGCTCATAAAATTTACTCTGGCAAGGGAGAAGTAGATTACGATGAACGGGAAATACGAATTATACGTGATTGTACACCGTTGTTTTCGGGAGTTTATGCGGATTCCATAAACGATTATTTGGACACGAAAGAAAAGGAGGAACAAGAATGATATTACAAGCAGGTTATGATTGCTATCTGACACAGGTTGGGGATATGCCTCTGTCGGAACGAAGATTTGAGAATCAGGTGTTGATAAACAGTCCTGAGGATGTGGCTATGTGGAAAGAGATCACATCGAAACAGAAGGAGCAGATGATTGCCGAAGCGTCCTTCGTTGACGTGGAAGCGATAGATGTTGAAGCACTTGATCGTGTGGATACGCTATTAAACGATATTGCGGCAAACATCAACAATGCCGGGCTTACCGTAGAGGAAGCACTGGCGAAGAAAGAGTACTTCCCCGTATGGGAGGATCTGATAGGTACGGAGGTTGATTTGCAGTCCCGCTTCCGCTATGGCAGCACGCTCTATGAGGTTATACAGAAACATACACCGCAGGAGGACTGGAAGCCGGGAACGGGTACGGAATCCTTGTACAAGGTTGTGCAGATAGAGCACTCCGGCACACTGGATGATCCTATACCTTGGGTACATAACATGGTGCTGGAAGAAGGCAAGTATTACACCGATAAGGAGGTTCTTTATCTCTGTATCCGTGACAGCGGAATAGGTATGGCATTCGATTTGGAAAATCTTGTTTCGGGTGGATATGTTCAAGTGGTAAAAATTAAGCAGTAATAAATAATTAAAAAAATACGATTATGGCAGACAAAAAATTAAATGAAGTTCCGGTGGTAAGTGACATCGTTACTATTTTCGGAAAGCGATCAAATGGTGAAATTGTTCAAATAGATAAAAGCAACTTAGCAACACTTCTGGGAGAACTGATTGGTACGGCTACGGCTAATAAGGATGGATTAATGCCTGCCGGACAGGTATTTACTAGCCCTAGTCGTGCTTTAAATGCTGGTCAAGTATGCCTATTATCTACTTCTGAATATAGCGTTGTATATAATGTTGTCGTTTGGCATCCATGGAGAGGAATAGCATCATATCACATATTGTTATCTAATGATTCTAGCAAAGCGACATATAAAGTTATAGCATTGTCCAATTTATCATCACAGAAATTTTATGTTACAATAAGTGACGACAAGACTATAAGTATTTATTTGGAAAATAATTCGGAAGGTCCAATGAATTTATCAATACAGCCAGTTACCAGTTTTAGAACTACTCCTGTGATTGCAACATTGCCGGAAGATGCAATTGAAGTTGTTGTTGAATAATAATTATACAATTCATGCTAAAAATCAGAGCTGGGAGGACTAATGAACAGTTTGAAGCTGTTCCCGTTTATGCCCAAAGGTATATTAAGTACAGACGAAGAGGTAAATAGTGCAACTGCAAGCGGAATGTATCATGTATTCGGACGAGACGGAATTAGTGTTGTTTCAAATTATTCCATAATGATAGTTTTTAACGATGGACAAGGATATGTCATTCAAATGACATTCCGTCTAGGTGAGGATGTTGTTGGTTTCCGCCGTAATTATGATGGGAAATGGGGAGATTTTAGGTCTTTTGTATTGGCTTCTTAGAAACATGGATTACCTTTGCACCGCACATGGCGTTGTGCATATCAGGATCGGGTGGCACCGGCTTGTACCGGACCACCCGTTTTTTAATCCTATGTCAACGAAAAAGTTTGCCATTTACCCCAACTACCGACCCAATATAGCCTGATCTTAATCAATTGCCCCGAATAGGTTGCTTGAAACCCTATTTTTTGAACATCATTTGTCCCTATAAATATAACAGCATTTTGCCCATCACCACTTTCGAATGGAGAATTAGATGTTGATTTAGTTGTTTTCCGAATCCCATTCCATGTAAATGTATTGTAATCTTCAATGGGATTAACATCTCTATCGAAGAACTGTTCCATAGGCATTAGTCCATCTTTCTTGGCTGTAGCAACACCAATCAGTTCTCCCAGGTCAGTGCTATATCTTTTGTCACGTCAAGATATTGGTACTTCAATCGCCCCACTAGGAATAGCATTGATTGATTCTATTTTGCTCGTGTTCACAAGACCTAATCGTGACACTATTATTTTCGCATACCAATTAGCTTTTATGTAAAAGCAAAATTTTTCTGTATCAACTGTATAATACATATTAATGTTACTAATTTTGGTTCCGTTTATCAATTTACAAAAGACTTTATTTGCATTCCATCTAATCATAGACACTGCGACTGAGAACGAGTCTCCACCAACATTTGTAACACTAATTACAGACTCATTTATTGATCCGGCATTTGGCATAAATACACTAATCTTACAATATTGATTATTATCTTTAGATAATTCTAAAGGTACCATACCGGAACTCATCAACCCGCTTTTATTTGATGTTGCATTCCCAATCAGTTCTCCCAGGCATGAACCAATTGGAATTTTTCGTTAAAAAGATTTCCAATCAGTCCATAA
>ERZ894244.266-NODE-266-length-42267-cov-25.821615_pt1 | contig 42267 bp, 44 predicted proteins | sample MGYA00380299_ERZ894244 | MGnify/ENA primary metagenome ERZ894244 (study PRJEB32331, sample SAMN06328444) | human gut metagenome | biome: human gut microbiome; feature: stool | host: Homo sapiens | collected 2014-06-26 ... | reverse complement strand
CTTTTAATCAAGGTGTCCGGAGTTCGAATCTCCGATGGGTCACCATAAAGCCGCACATTTTACTTTTGTGCGGCTTTTGATTTAAAAACCACAAGTTGGGTTTAAACGGTGGGCTGTCGCCAAGCGGTAAGGCAACGGACTTTGACTCCGTCACCCGTGGGTTCGAATCCCGCCAGCCCAGCCAAAAGTAAAGTGATTTAAATAGTTAAGCAAAACTACTTAAATCGCTTTGCTGTTTATTTAACAGTAATAGGTTTCAGATAGTCGCTTCCTCTCGTTGGATTGTCGCATTAGCTAACATCAGTTCAAGCCGATAACAACCACGAGGTAACTACACAAAGGGATAGGTGGTTGCACACCGATTCCGCAGTGGAAAGAAATACCCCTATCTGTCCTTTATTAACTTTTATTTGCAAAAAAGTAAGACCTGCACCACCGGATAAATAGTACAGGTCTTGACAAAGTATCTAAAAGCGTATAGAATAAAGCAATACGCATGTTTAGCTTCTCAAGTTCTGAGTACTGTGAATACTCGGGGCGCACGCTTATCAGCGATTGCCGTCGTTGATAAGCTGAGGGGCTTATTTTATTTGCATTCACATTATACCATTTTTAGAGAAAAATGTCAATATGTAATGGAAAATATAGTTAAATTTAGTTTTACTATTTAATTAAGTGTCCCACCGTGGGACACTTATTATAAATAAAATATAGTGACGAAAAATCACTATATAGCAGGAGTGATAATTATTAAGACGATATTAGTTAAGGCGAATGGTCAAAAGTTTCAAGTTTATTCGGCTGAAGAAGTTAATAATAAAATATGTGTAATATTTAACAAGGACGGGAAAAAGTATTATTACAATAAGCAGAGTATTGAAATTTTGGAAAACAAGGGATCAAACTTTGTATTGGAGTCATATATAAAAGGAAAATTACCTTTTACCGTATATACATTTAAAAAAGAATGTTTCAGATGTCACGGATTGACAAATGTTATAACTTACATAAAATATAAATATAGCCCTTACGATGATTTAACTTATCCTTGGGATATAAATAGGCTTACTAATAGTCAAGATATTTTTGCTCACATAATGGATCCGTCTATCGAATATTTTGGATTAAGTGTTATAGGCAATTTACCAAAATTTGACAGTATTCTTATGAACGCTTTTCCTGATAGAATTGATGTAAGATATAGTAATACTACAAAAACATCTTATCCAATGAATTTATGTGAGCACTGCGGAACACCACAGGGAAATTATTATATTTATAGGCAAGTCAATGAAATGATTGATGATATGCAACAAATTGATATTTTGGAATACACTACATTAGAAGATGAAAAATAGATAGTAATTAGACAGTTTATTTTATCACAAGTGTCCCACCGTGGGACACTTGCAGTAATACGGTTTTATTATTGATGATTGCTTTTCATAAGACTATAATAAAAGCGGTTCTCTCAACCAACCAAAATGAGAATTTAAAAAGTATTTTCAAAAATTATTGATTTTTTTATAAATATATCATATAATATAAGTGGACACAATGATGTCTTTAATGAGGAGTGCCTTGCAGCTCTAAATGCAAGTGATTTATGTTGAGTGCCCTGCAGCTCTAAATGTAGGTGATTTATGTTGAGTGCTCTGCAGCTCTAAATGCAGACCGTAATGTATAAAAAAGGGAGCGAATTTTCGTTCCCTTTTTGTTTTAAGGAGAAATGCATTTGAAAGACCTTGATTTTTATATTGTACCAAATAGTTATATTACATACTTACAAAAGGCCGAGAGTATAAAGCGGGGTTTTACTCGTGTTCCGAATATGGATTATGGTAAAAATCATAAGCCTAAGTTTATATGTGGTATTGTACTTAAGATTAATGATGTAAGTTATTTTGTCCCGGTATCATCTTATAAATTTAAGAAACCTGATAATTTTCTGATTTGCGATAAGAACGGAAATACAATCTCATCTTTAAGGTTTAATTATATGTTTCCTGTTCCGTTAGAAATTATTAAACAGCGAAGAATTGATATTGAACCGGACTTAAAGTACAGAGCTTTGTTGGCCCAAGAACTTAAATATTGTAAAGACAATCAAGATACTATAAGAAATTTAGCTAAAAGAACGCATAAAAGGGTAATGCTTGCAAAAAGCCCAACACTTGTTAAAAACAGTTGTGACTTTTCTTTTCTTGAGCAAAAGTGTCAAGAATATGAAAATCAGTTATTGCAAACCCAACAACCAATCTTACCAAATCAAATACCACCTGTTCCTACAAATGAATTTACACAAGGAATATAATATAAGCCTTCTGCCGAATTTGGCAGAAGGCTTTTTTAGTACAAGTGTCCCACGGTGGGACACTTGAAGTATCAAAATAACAGCATTTGATGTTTTAAAATAGCAGGAAATAAATTAACTGTCCCACGGTGGGACACTTGCGGTATCAAAATAACAGTATTTGATATTTTAGAATTGCAGGAAAAACAAATTAACTGTCCCACGATGGGACACTTATTTATATGTTTTGATTAAAATTATTTAAATGTTGTGGTGATTGTATTTGATTAGGTAGAAGTATATTCTGTAATTGTAATTCATTTATAAGATAATTCTTTATATCGGTTATGTGTTGTTCAAGTCTATTTGGAAAACGACCTTCATAAGACAGAATACGCAGTAATTTTTTATGTATAGTTTCAATTTCTTGTTTATTTTTTAAGCAAAGGGGATTGCCTTGCGAAATGTATGCTTTAGCAATATATTTATCTGTGATAGGAAAGCAGTTACTAATTCTATATAGTGCCGGTTTATTGGTGTAACCAATATGATAATACGCAGAACGAATATCATTTTTTGGTAGTTGTATGTAGTTATTATACTTGGCAATTTGATTTTGAGTTCTGTGAGAAATATCACTTGTTGGTATAGCCCAAAATAATCCGTTAATATTTTTATCTTTAATACAACAATAAATTGGACGCTGTTTACTGTCACCGTATTTACCACCCAAATTATTGATTAATTTAATATAAGAGTTATCAATTAAATAAAAACTGTTTTCCTTCATTTTTTCTCCTTTGTCTTTTACAAAATAAGCCTCCTACCATTAAGGTAAGAGGCTTTTCGTCAAACCGCCAATTTAGGAACGCCGAACGGTAGGCATATTCAATCAAACCGTCAATTTAGGAACGCCGAACGGTAGGCATATTCAATCAAACTGTCAATTTAGGAACGCCGATCAGTAAGCGTATTTTCTCTGGGATTTCTCCCTACAATATTATTATACACATTGCAGAATAATATGTCAATGATTTTCTGCAAGTGTCCCACGGTGGGACACTTGCGGATAAATGATTATTCAGTTTCAACTATAAGTCTTTTGTTTATTTCTTCAATCCAGCTACTATTGTCAGACTCCAAATATTTTAAAAATCTTTTAAAATTGCTGCTTCCTTTTATGCTGTCATCAGATTCTAAATTTTGAACTCTTCGCTTCATATCATAGTAGTTTTCCTTTGTAATAAATTGCATAGCTTTTTCTATTTGATTAGCTTTTGCTTTATAATTTTCTACGCCTGTAAAATGCTTAATTAACGGAGCATTTACAGGTTTGGCAGGGGTGTTGAGATTTTCATCTGTCCAATGTTTTGAAACAATTTGCATAGTACACGGATTACCGAATATGATTAGTGAGTCAGCTATATTGTCAATTCCATGAAATTCATTGATTTTACGCTTTATGTCATTGTACTGTTCATATGGCTTTTTTTCTGTATCGCAGAATACAAGAACAATATCATATGAGTCACTATTATAGCGGTCTTGGTATCTTGCAGGTATGTTACCGTTTCCATTAGCATTAACTAATTCTATATGGTATTGGTCGTTCCATACTTGTAACTCTTTAAGTCTGTCAAGGTAAAAGTATTCTTCGTTTCCTTCACAAATAATACATATTCTTTGCTTGTCAAAAAATATAGGTAGGTTATTCATCATCAGATGATGTACCTCCTTTCACTGTATCATTATGAATACTTATTAGCGTATTGATTAAATCAGGTTCCGGTATTGCACCGAGAGCACCTTTTTTGTATTTTTCAATAATATCTGTGGTTTCACGCACACCTTGTTGAGCTGTAAAATTAGCAAGTGAATAAAAATAAACATTGTACTTATCTTTGTGAACAAACCATATTTGTTCTTTTCTAAACAGCTTTTTGCAATCCATTAAACTAATGTCGTGAGCAGTAAATATCATTTGTGCCTTAGTATTTAATTCATTATTGAACATAGCTACTATGGCTCTTGTAAGTTTAAAATGAAGGCTGCTGTCGAGTTCATCTATAATTAAAATTCGGCCTTTTTCCAACGCTTCAATAACATAGCTTGCTAATGCTGCTATTTTCTTTGTTCCGGTGGAATCAAATATCATACTTGGTACTTGAATACCTTTATATGTTGAAACTAAACGAATTTGATCCATAATGCTGTCAGGTAAGTTTAGTGCATTTTCATCAGCTTTTCCTTCATCTTTTTTGGAAAATTTTATTTTATCCATATCAACAAATTCAAAATTATCCATATATAAATCTGCGTTTTTAATAAATTCAACAATCTTGTTTTGAAGATTGTTTTTATTTTTCATTAGCTCAATAGTATGCTTGATAGGAATATTATTCATATTAACAATATCAATTTTATTTGCAAAGCTGATTAGTATTTTTTTCATTTCATCAAGATATTTGAATTTTGTTGTATCAATCTGATAAAAGAACAGACTATTATTTGATATAACGGGTAACATTGTATCTAAATTTTCATCTGCACAGTAATATTCTTTATTTTTCACATCTTTTTTGAACCAACATTGTGTTTTTTCGTTGCCGTATTGGTCTTTTATTATTTCTGAAAAACATTCATATATATATTCTTCTTTATTTTCATCAAATTTAAAATCAAATGAAAATTCTCTGTTAAATTCTAAGAAAGTAATGCCAAGTTCACATATTGAATTGTCTGTAAATAAATTAGACATTAGTCTTGATTTTCTGTTTAACAGGGCATTTTTAATATCAGCTATACATTTAATAAAGCGTGTTTTACCTGTATTATTTGAGCCATATATGCCGGCAGCTTTTAATATATTGAAATTGTTTTCTTTATGAACATTAGTGATAAATCTTTTATTACGCATATCTGCGTTCATTGAAAATACAACTTCTTGATTGAAAATATAGCAGTTATTAATTCTTATTTCAACTATCATACTTATTCTCCTTAATTCGCAATCAAATTTTTGCATTTGTTTTATATTAATATTATAGCTTATACTTATATTTTATGCAATATTATTGCACAAAATATTTTGATTTTTTAACAAGTGTCCCACGGTGGGACACTTGTTGCAGCTTCAGAACGGTAAATCATCATCAAGAGGCATATTTTCAAAATCGGGTTGTGATGGCAAAGGCGGCTGTTCAGATGTAGTTGAAGAAGAGTCTTTATTATTATTTGCTTTTTGCACACGCTCACCGGTAAATGATACTGTATCTGCGACAATTTCGGTTACATAGCGTGTACTTCCGTCATTGGCCTGATATGTACGACTTTGTAGTTTGCCTTCAAGAGCAATCATATTGCCTTTTGCAAAATAGCGACATACAAATTCTGCTGTGTAGTTCCAACAGACAACATTGAAAAAATCAACCTTTCTTTCTTCACCGGGTTTGTTGTAATTTCGTTCAACTGCGATACTAAAACTTGTTACGCTTTTTCCGGTAGTAGTTGATTTGAGTTCAGGGTTAGCAGTAAGTCTTCCCATGAGTACAATTCGATTTAACATATTTATGACTCCTTTTTTATTAATATATCAGTTAAGTGTCCCACCGTGGGACACTTGTGGATAAACAATAGGTTGTTTATTTATTTTTTCTCTGCTTTCGGGTGTTTAATTGTAGGCGAGTAGCTGCACAGGTTATGACTTTGCAAAAGTTATTTTACAGTCAACTTTAAAATAGTGTAGGGGAAGAGCTGCCGGCGTAAGTTATGCTGCATTTTTACGAGCAATCGTCTTGTTCTATTTTTTCTCTGCTTTAGGGGCTTTTGCCGAGCCTGAAAACCTTGCATATTTTAGCTTTTACGCTGTTGCCGTTGAGTATATTTTCTTTTTAACCTGCAATTATTTATCGGTAATTCTGATTTTGAAGTAATCTTTTGAGAAACAGCAGCTTTTCCCTAAGTTCAAGTGTCCCACCGTAGGACACTTGAGGAGGTAAGCTATAACTGTCCCACGGTGGGACACCAAAACAATATTTTGCCACGGAAAGTAGGGTAGTAAATTTTGCAGGATAAAGACTTAATATTGCAAGCAATATTAAGTCGGTCACAAATGTCGGCAGTGCCGACATTTTCGATAACATTAACTTTAATATCATCGACTAAGCCTTTAATATCACTTTTAGATTGCTGTTTTATTTTCATCAGATAAAAGCTGACTTTTTAGTAACATTGATTTTAATATTGCTAAAATTTCAAGACAAAAAGTTTACAAAATGCTGATAGCAGAAAAGAAAAAGCCTTGATTTTTGCGTAAATTCGATTTATTCCCCATAAGAGTGAAATTACATCAGCAGACAATAAAAAACGCTTACAAGTCAAATTTGGCTAAGTTAAACGCAAAGTTTGTAATGTTGTCAAAAAGTAACGCTTTGAGATAATTTGAACAATTACGGATTTCATATTCTTTGCTTGCTTCTTCATAATTTAAAAGTGTATCCGAAATCAAATCACATAATGAATTAGCTTTTGCAATACCGTGCTTTGTAATGCAGTTGTTAATTGAATAAATAAGTGTACGCTGTGATACAGTAGTTTTATTATAGGTTTGAGATGTGTTGTTGGTTGCCATATCACAAAGTAAATCAACAGCTTTGCAGTATAATCTTGAATATATATCGTTCTCGTAAGCGACATAACTTTGATATGCACTGTAATCTGTCAATTCTTTAATTGATTCAACAATCTTGTCATTGTCAGTTGTAAAAGGTACAGTAAGGTTAATTCTGTCAATGATTAGATTATGATCTGATTTACTGTTATTTATGGTATTGTTATATATGGTATTGTTATAATGTCCGAAATTTTGGGACACGGTATTGTCCGAAGAATTAGGACACGGCAATGTCCTGCTTTTTAGGACACGGTTATTTTCATTGTCCTGTTTTTTAGGACATGGTGAGAGTGCAGATTTTATCGCATTTTTTACATTGTCCGAAAATTTAGGACACGGTTTATTACTTTCTTTTTGCTGTTTCTCTATAACGGTAGGATTAGTGTTAAGTATGTAGTTATTTACACAAAACTTACCGTTTTTACCCTTACGCTTAATTACGGATATATAGCCATAAGCTATAAGTTCATTTAGTGTATTGTAGTATGTCTGCTTGCTTATACCGAGAATTTCCATAGTATAATCTCTTGTAGGAAATACTGTGTTTGATGATTGAGCAAGTGAATAGAATAAAGCAATCATACCACGAGCCTTAACAGATAAACGAGTATCACACATAATTAGTTTTGGCATATTTCCGTAGCCGTATGAATAAATATTATCAAGCGAAAGTGTATGATGTTCTGCAGAAGCAGACGGTGGACAACCTATAGCATTAGGATTACTGCATATGGTGTACACATTTTTATTTAGAAAGCCTTTAGCTTTTGAAATTGAAATATAACTCTTTTCAACAAGCCTGTTCAGATATTTGTAGTAGGTATCCTTGTTCATATTTAGGTCACGAAGTATTGTGCTGCGTTTTGGATAAATTTTACCTGAACCTGCATAAGAAGCTAAGTAGGCATAAATAGCCTTGCTTTGTAAAGGCAGTTCTTTGTCAAGCATAACTTTTTGAGCAAGCATACCAAATCCCTGTGCATATACGCCGTCAATTTCTACTGCGATTTCTATGTCTTTGTTATTTAATTTTTTCATTATAATTCCTCCGTATTTTGAAGCTGCTTGAAACGGACTTTTTTAATTGTTCAAGACCGTGTGAATTAAGCAATTAAAAAAGTCTGCTGCAAGAGCAACAGACTTAGTTTTAAATATATGTTTTTAGTACAGGCTTTTTTTCGTGAGTCTGCACCGGTTCTGAAGATGAGCCTACAGGTGGGTTATATGCCTTTGCTGTAGGATATTTTCTCAATAGAGCCGAAAATAATCTTGTGCGGTCGGCATAGCTTACCTCTCTTATAGTGCTTTTCTTTGCTTTATAGGGTTCTTCGTTAAGTGATAGTCCCCAGTCCTCGCTTTTGAGGAGTTTCATTTGTGCCGGGTGCATACCTGTTTTCATAAGCACCCAGTCACCTTTTTTCATTCTTTTAATTTGCCCCGGTGTCATTAAAGGCTTTTTTGTCATATTGTAAGTAACGGAATTTGCGTTGTTATTGTTTGAAAAGCTGTTTTGCTTTTGCGAAACAGAGCCTGACATTACAGTCTGATTATCAAGCATTTTTGAAAAAGTTTCTGCGTCAGGGGAAGTAGGTGCTATGTAACTGAACATTACATTCTGACAGCTTGATTTTATAACGCTTGCTGTATTCTGATCGTATTTTTGATCAAGCTGCGTTGTAGTTTGTAAAAACGGGCAGCAAATGATACCTCTTGATCTGCCTGCAGAAAACATCTGATCAACTCTCTCTATGGCTGTGTATGTGCCAAATTCATCAAGGTAGTAGTATACTCGATGTGGCAGCTTGTTGTTCTCAAAATGTTCAGAGGCACAAAGTAATTCGTTATAAGTTTGTCTTACAAGTAAGCTTACTAAAAAATTTTTAGTGCTTGATTTTTCATCAACAACAAAGAATATTGCTTGTTTGCCGTTAATAAAGTTTTCAATATCAAGATCGCTGTTAAAGCATATCATTTGTTCCATTTCTGTATCAATGAAGGAAAGCATACGGCTCATTGCTGTTGACATAACGCTTGCAGTAGTCTGAAAAGCACCGGAGGCTGTGGCAGACATAAACCATTTTGCTTTGTGATTAGTCGGCAACATTGTATATAATTCAGTCAGATAAGTTGTAGGCATTACTCCTTTTTTATTTACTGTTCGTGGATCAATTTCAAGGAGCTGTTCAATTATTTTAAAAACTGATACTATGTGCTTTTCTTCGGGTTCACAAAGTTCGGATACAAGTAAGATAACGCCTGTAATAATGCCTTCTGCAGATTCGTAAAAGTATTGATTTTGTCCTGCACTTTTGAAACCGTCCATATGTACAATTGAGTTTGAAAGAACTTTTGCATATGTTTCAGCCCGTGCTTTGTCTGCAAGACTTTTTGTTGATTCATAGCGGTCATTGTATTTATTGACAAGATACATCAGATTGTAACTGTCACTGCGAGTAGGATTTCTTAAATCTATTACATAAGTTTTGTACCCGTAATATTTTTCCAAAACAGGTGCATATGTCTGATGAGCGTCACCTTTTGTATCTGTGGCGAAAAAAGGATTGCCAACGGCCGCTAAAAATTCAAGATTAGGATAGACGAAAGAAGATGTTTTACCGCCACCCGGAGCAGATACGGAGAGAGTATGATTATCAGATGTATCAATGTATGCAAATACTTTTTTGCCGCTTTTTACTGCACCGAGTATAATTCCCTCAAGCTGTGGCCTGTTTTCGCCATTTCTCCACTTTTCGGGTTCATATGGTATAATAACAAGATTATTATTTAATTCTTGTTTGGTGGCCCAGTGTTGGTCACCAAATTGGCCGTCACCGACAGGCTTGCTTTTAATAGAATTTAAATTTTTGCCGCTTGATGATATAAAGTACGCAGCTATAAGTACAACTAATACGATTATTGAAAATATAATAATTCCGCTTGTTGAGCTACTTACCATAACTTTGACTCCTTTGTTTTAAAATTTCGTTCCAATCTTTTAGCTTAGGGGTTATTATTTCAGTTTTATATTTGACCTGAAATAATTTTTGTGCTTTTTTAGCAAAGTCCTGTCCGTGATTTTTGCCGTCAGAACTGTTTATATCATTATCTGTACATATATAGATTTTCTTTATATGCGGGTAATCTTCAACACATTTTTTTAAAGCTTCTAAATTCAGTCCTCCTAAAGCTATGTAGTTGTATGTGTGCCAGTTTTCGTCAAGCTGATACAAAGTAATAAAACTGAATAAGTCAATAAAAGCTTCAAAAACAAAAAGCACATCAGATAAACCAATGTGCTTAAAGCAGTATATTTTGTTACTTCCGGTAATCTCACCTTTAAAAGATTTAACAGTAAGCGTACCTTTTAATCCGGCATACCTGACTATTCCTTTTTTATCTTTGCCGAGAAATACAATGTTGTGGTTGCTTTTATCTTCATATATAAGACCTTTTTTTACAAAGTATCTGACAACACTGTAATCAATACAGCGTGAATTGCACAGATAAGCATACAAGCGTTTGTTGTTTGTGTTTTTTTGAGGTAAAACTACTCTGTCTTTTTTATGGTAAATATCAGGTTCGTTTATAAAATCAACAGGCTTTGAATTGCTTGTAGCTTTGTAATTTCCGTCAAGCAAAGTTATTACTGCTTCTTGAAAACTAAAATCAAAAAATGTCATCAGAAAATTTACTGCCGTACCCGATTCACCTGTAGAATGTCTGTACCAAATATGTCCTCGTATTTTTACGCTGTCATGTGCTTCCCACATATATTCTGTACCGCTATGTAAAACTTTTTCTCCTATACTTTCAAGATATTCTTTAATATCTTTATGATGAGCCTGATACAACTCTTCATCTGTAAACGGAATAAATTTTGACATTCTTTAACCTCCCTAATAGTCATAGCTGATTGGATTGTCGGATACAGCGTGACCTAATTTTATTTTTTGTATTTTTTCATCTCTTAGCTGTTTTGAATCAGATGTGTATTTTTGCTTTGCGGCGGCAATTGTTTCTGTATTAATAATTTTGCCCATATGAGCGGCTATAGAGGCAAGATTAAGCACTGTTATTTGCTGTTGAGTGTTAGTTTCTTCAATTTTTTGTTGTGCTTTTATATTCCCGAGTTCAACAGCCTTTTTATACCACAAAAGAGCCTTTTCAATATCTCGTTCGATTCCCAATCCGTATTGATAAAAAGTACCTATTCGCAAAGCTAATTCTGAATCTGTTTGATTGTTATTAAACCGGATAAGATAAGCCGATAATGCTTTTCTAAAATAATTACTTGCAAGCTCATTGTTTTGTAATCCGTATTTTTCGGAGTGATAGATATAACCGAGCTGATAAGCTGCATTTGCATTTTCAAATTTTTCAGCTTCGGAAAACCAATATATAGCTTGATTAATGTTCATATCGGTTCCTAACCCTTTTAAATACATATTACCAAGACGATAAGCAATATAATCATTAGGATTTTGCTTGTAATCTGTTATATAAAGATTTAGAGCATTACTGTAGCATAGCTGAGCTTTTGCAATATCATAATGGGCATAACTTTCGTTTGAATGAATTTTAGCAAGATTGAACCAAGCGTTAGATATATTTCCTTGTGCTGCATATTGAAAATGTTTTATAGCATTTTCAATATCATTATTTTCAAATGCTATTTTACCTAACTGATAGGCAGCATTTGTATTGCCGAGTTTTTCAGCTTGTGAAAACCAATGTATAGCTTTATTTATGTCAATATCAGTACCTAAACCTTTAAAATACATTTTTCCGAGTCTATAGGCTGTAAAGTCATCAGGATTTTGGGTATAATCTGTTATATAAAGATTTAAAGCATTACTGTAGCATAGCTGAGCTTTTGAAATATCATATAGTCCGTAACTTTCGTCTGAATATATTTTACCGAGTTTAAACCAAGCGTGAGATATATTACCTTTTGCTGCTTCTTGAAAATTCTCAACAGCTTTTTCAATTTCTCCCTTTTGAAGAGAAATTTTACCGACTTGATAGTTTGCATAGGAGTTACCGAGTACAGCAGATATTTGATAATAACTGTATGCCTCTTCAATATTCTTTTCGACGCCTTCACCGTTTTCGTATAGCTTTGCGAGCGTGTATGCAGATGAAGCACTACCGTTTAATGTAGCCTTTTTTAGACAAATTACAGCTTTTTGAATATCTTTCTCAACACCGCAGCCGTTTAGATACATCTTACCAAGTCTGCTTTCAGCTGTAACATTACTGTTTTCTTCTTCTGCTTTCTCATATTCCAAGCAGGCTCTTTTATAATTTTCGTTAGCCTTTTGTTCATCAATGATATTGTATTTTTCGGAAGAGTATATGTAACCAAGCTGATATGCTGCATTTGGATTATCTTGTTTAGCTGCTTTATTGAGCCACTCAATTGCAGAATTAATGTTAATATCTGTGCCTTTTCCTGCAAGATACATATTTGCTATACGCATTTCTGTAAAAGCATTTTGTATATCGTTTTCTTCTTGTTCTATCATACCCTCCAATGCTTTTTTATATAAGCCGTTAATATAGTCTTTTGAAACATTATTAAAATCATCGGCATAATCCTCATACAGCTTTGCAAGGTCATAATTTGCAAGCACAACTGTTTTAGTTGCTTTTGAAAAATAATGCTCTGCCTGCTGTATATCAATATTTACACCCTCACCGGACAAACACATTTTACCAAGTCTGTATGCAGCATATTTATCACCTTTTCTATCTGCTTTTAAGTAATAGTCAAATGCTTTTTCATAATCTTGAGTAAAACCAAGGCCACAATAAAATTGATTGCCAAGGTAGTAGTAAGCATGCGAATAACCGTTTTTTGCAGCAAGACTAAAAACATTACTTGAGCAGCGATAATCTTGTTCAACACCTTCACCTTTAAGGTACATTCGGCCTAACAGATATTCAATATATGCTTCATAAGAATCAACTTCACTGTAATAATGCAAATTGTCAGAATCGTTTTCGAGTTCATAAAAGTAATTTCTGTTTTTTAACCCATCTCTGAATTGAATAAAAGCTGTTTTGCAATAGTAGTTGCCAAGTTCTTTATTGATTTCTGTATCTTTAGTACCGTATAAATACATTTGTCCGAGTTTATATGCAGACATACTGTCACCGTAACTGTCGGCAGCAATACCGTACCACATTTGAGCCGCATTATAATCTTTTTCCGTACCTTTTCCGTAGTAATAACAATCCGCAAGTTTTCTGCAAGATTGTGCAGTTCTGGTTTGCAAATCACTTGAATTTTGATACGCTTTTTTAAAATCTATAACTTCCTTTCCTTCATTTCCAAGTATAAATGAGGGAATCTTTTGTAACTCTGTATATTCGTATTCTTCCGGCTTTGTATCATCAATAAAACCGTTATCATCATCTGCTGATTGCGGTTCTGTTTCTGCAGGAGCTGTAATATTCGGTGGGTGAGAAATCGTAATATCATCAGTTGCAGTTATAAATGTTCCGCTTTGATTCATAGATTTTGCACATTCTAAGATATAATTCTTGATAGGAGTAAATTTATCAATTTTGGAAATGTCAGGCTTTACAAATTCTTTTTTTGAATAGTATTTACTCAAACTGTAGCTTTCATCACACCACTTATCATAAAGATTTGACAGTTGGTTGTTATTGCTTACAAGTGTGGTTAGAATATCATCTACAAGTTTTTTCTTGTCAGGTGAAGAAAAGCCGTAAGTATTTCTTCCTTTGCTGAAATCTTTGCTTGAAAGGGTCAACATTTGATTAACTAAGTATTTTAAAGTTTCATCGGAAATATATTGATTAGGTTCGGAAAGCAGATTATTTAGTAAAGCTTTACTCTGACTGATTAGCTCGTTTAGGTATTTGTCTTTATTAATATATATTTCCTGTCGTTCATCTTTGAAAATTTCATTAACAAACTCTGATTTTAAATTCTTAATATTTTTCTTAGACAAAAAGCCTTCTTTGGGTTCTGTTGAGTAAACAAATAAATGCACATGAGGGTGATGTCCTGTGTCGTGCATAGCAGCATACCATTGCAGATTATTAATATTGATACCGTGAGCTTCTGCTATAAGGTCAACTTTGGACATAATTAAATCTTTCCAAGGCTTTTGACAGTCATAGCCGAGCCTGTCTGCGTCCTCTCTTCTGAGCGAGAGAATGTCAGTCCAAATGTTGCCATTGTGCGTTGCTACTTCTTCGGCAACTCTGTCAAGATCTACATCAGGGTATGATGAAAATAAACCGTGCTCACCGACTTTATAAGCACCCGGCCTTTTAGCTGTATATTCTATCAAATTTCCTGCTTCGTTAAAAAGCAACTCTTCTGCAAGTATGGAAATAAGAGCGGAGGCATTTGACATAGTTGGATTATTGATATAATCGGTGTATTCCAACGGCTTATCCTCATCTTCTTTATAATTTAGCTGTTCAAGAAATTCTTTAATGGTTTCTTCTTGCTTTTTTGTTGCAGGTCGATTTTTAACATCATAAAACTGTGCCAATCTGATAGCTTCATTTACTATGTTTTGTTCCGATAGATTTAATGAAGTATTTTCAGAAAGCTTATTTGCCAAATGCAGCATTAAACTTGAAGCATTCGCTCTTGTAGGATTAGCTTCATAAGCTTTGTATTCTTCACACTCTGCACTAAGACCTTTTTCTGTATAGAGATTAAGTAAATCTTTAACAGATACTTTTTGCTTAAAAGTAATCGGTAAATCATCTGCCATATCAATGTTTTTGTCAACAGTTTCCCTTGTACCGCAATACCGTACAAGATTTGCTGCATGCTCACCGCTTAAGGCGTGATCGCTTAGCTTTTCTCCGGGTTTGGCTATATGAAAGTAACGGGAGTTTAAAATAAACCTTGTGCCAACCATAGCAGCCTCCGTTATGTTTGAGCTTCATATGCTGATATAATACCTTTGCTTGCCTTAACATCTTCTACAGCTTTTCTACGCATTTTATCATATGAGTCTTTGTCAAGTTCCATCATACTTGCAACTATACGAGTAAGCACATTAATTTCAACAGCTTCTTTGAATTGCAGCTTTGAGGTTCTGTTTGAAGCATTGTTTATCATACCTTCAATTTTTTGTCCTACGATAGAGCATAGATAATCTTGCGTAATTTCAGATGTTTTATAGCCAAAGTAAAAATCAACAGCTGATTCAATTATCTTATTTCTGCTTGTTTTGCCGTCATCAAGTTTCTTTAAGCTTTCAATTTTATTTATCGTTGATAAAGGCAATTGAACGCTTATCTGCTGTTTGTTTACTGATTGCATACGCTATTCTCCTTTAAAACTTCATTACGCTTATTAATTAAAAGTGTAAGGTATTCATCTGAACAAAGATAGTTATAATACTGCTCAATTGCTATTTGCATTACAAATCCTCTTGAAATATAAAGCTCTCTTTTAAGAAACATCAGCATTCTATAACTCTTTTTGGTAATATAAAGACTTTTTTGTTTTTTAGGAATTATATCAAATTTTTCTCTTTCTTCTCGAAAAATACTTTTTATTTTTTCGGGATCTTCAAGATATTTTTGGTATAAATATTCGACAGAAGCGTTATAAACGAAAGAAAGAGTGTTTGAATTAAGAATATTTTTGGCTTTAACAGCAGTTTCGTCTATTACTTTTGATGTAAGATAAAAGCAAGAACCTAATAATTTATCATCAGGTATATTATCATTGGTTAAAGTTAATTTGTTAAAAAATCTATCTGACTGTATCATAAAATCACCTCTTAAAAGATTTTCTCGACTGAACGAATTTTACATATATTATCGTAATATCCCATATTGAAATTGTATGTTACATTTGAGTTTGACACTTCATCGTTGTATATGATTGTCTGACTGCAAATAGCCATAACATTAAACGAACCGTTATCCTCATAGTCAGAAACATACAATTGTACCAAGCCTGTAGCTTGCTCATAATTATCATCGTATGTGCTGTGACCTATTGTTGTTTGTAATTGATTATAATAATCATCTGATAAGTAATCCTTGAGCTGAGAAATATTATTACTTTGTGAACCGGAGTAGGAGAGATAAAGCTGACAATATTTATCAATGACATCTTTGACTTCAATATTAAACAGTCTGTCATATTTGAGCTTTTCGCTTTCCAATTCCTCAATCCTTTGCTGCAAATTTTCTGTGTTCATAGTTGTGGTTTCAACTGTAACAGGAGCAGTAGTCGATTCTGTTTTATTGGTATCATCTTTCAAACCACACCCTGTTACAATAACTGTTATTGCAGAAATAACGACCGTTGCTATAATAAATTTCTTTTTCATTTTTCTTCCTTTCATATACCAAAGCAACAACAAGTGTCCCACGGTGGGACACTTGTTAGCTGAAATCCGTGTCAGATAAGCCTTTTAGGTAGTCATATGTCCATTTTCGTCTTGTTTCATAGCTGTAGTTGCTGTCACTCCAAGCCCTTTTAGAAGAATAAATAGAATCAAGAGTTGCGTTAGATACACCGTATAAAACACCATTATGACCGTTGCCGTAAACATTCTTATCAAATGAGTCTGTGCCAAATTGATTTAATATATCTGCACAGTAAACGATAGCTCGCTTATCATTGATATTATGTTCCTGACAAATTGCGATATATTCTTCCGCATTTTCTGTTGATGTTTGATTTTGTGCTTCTATGCCTGCATTCGTAAGCAGCATTGCTTTAATACATGAGCAAGTATAGCTATCAGGGACATAACTTGACCAATCGCTTCCGTTTGTTATAGCGGCAATAACTTTCCTACCGGTATTTGAGTAAGATAAAGCTACTCGGTTAATTTCTGCATTGCTTATACTGTATGCTTTACGCAAGAGTGATAATGCGTTATTACCGTGCCAACCGTATGCACCTACTGACAGAGCACCGTTATCATTAGCTGTAACTGAACCGAAATCACTGTTATCAAGTTCGCTGTAAAATATACCTACTTCATTGTGAGTAATAACATTTCTTGTTACATTTGCAAGCCCTTTTTCAATTGCTGACCCAACCGCTCCATAGCAAGCTATGCTGTCATCGTTTAATTGTAATGTGTATTTATTTACATAACTTACAGTTGCCCAGTTGGAGGTTTGGCCATTGTACTCATTGCCGGCAATTACTGTAACAGAATTATCTTTTACTTCAACAACTATGCCTATATGATCTACATTACCGGTTGCTTTATAATGGCTTCTGCCACCGTAATCGAAGAAAATTAAGTTGCCGACTTGTGGTGTATAGTTATCGGCACTTTTTAATTTTCCAAGCTCTTTTAGGTTGTTTGTCCAAATAATAGTTCCCGGTGCAAAGCCAAAATCTTTGGTTTCATAGCCTGATTCCTGAATACAGTAACCGACAAAATAACAGCACCAATCTGTCACAGAAGATTTAAAATATGAGCAATAGCGTTCACCTTGACAGGATAAATTTTGACTGCCTGGAGTGTGAGTTTGCCAAAAGCTGTACTCTTCTTTTGCTTTTTCTGCAATTGGTGCTGCATTTTGTTGTGTAGATTCATATGTAAACATCAACAGAAATAAAACGGCGGCTATAACACCTATGACTATTCCTATAATTGTATTTCTTGCTTTCTTGTTATTAATGATAAGTAAAAAATACTTAACTGCTGTAGTCATTTATTTACCACCTGCTGTGCCGAATAACTCTTTTTTGTATTCCGGTGCAATAATTTGTAAGTAGTAGCGTTCATTACCGCAGCAGTACAGACAATGACCTCTTTTACTTATTTGTATAAGCTCCCATTCTTCATCAAGCATATTAGTTATAGCTTTGTACTCCTTAATATTGACAGTGCCGGGATAGAAGAGAAAACGGTGAGTAGGTATTGAGAAGAACGGCTTTGTATATTCAACAACCCCCGGAATCATTAAATCCTCAATATTTTGTGAAGCGATAACAAGGTTACTGTTTTTCTTTCTGCCACGCTTAACAAATGATCGCAGATACATAATTACAATTAAACTTTTAATTACCTCGTGCAGCTCGTCAACGATTACAACCGTATTACCTTCTGTCAAAAATTTATTATTCATAAACGAAAGAATATTGAAATACATTGCATTTTTTAAGTTTTCGTTTGTGTTTAATAAATTCTTTACATCAAAATTTATGTGGTCTGCATTCGGAATGTTTGTATAACCGTTAAAGAATGTAGAGTCCGTACCGATACATATTGAACGAATACAAAGTGCAAGATTACGGAGAGTATCTTTTGTAAAAAGCATTTCTTTTCCGTTAATTTTTGAAACTTCATCATAAATATTAAGCTGTCTTTCAACTTCTTTGAACAAATCTGAAAGTATAGGATAATCAACATTTGTAAGCTTGCTCAAATCGGTACGGTCTGTAATATGAAATTTTTTGTACAGTTCTTCAAGCATTATTTCAAGAGTATCAAGTTCAGCTGTTGTAATAGCAGGATTATATGTTTTAAAGAAATCTTTGAGAAATGCTATATGTTGAGAAATAATTGTTTTATGTTTAAACGCAACAGGTTCATCATCAGTATAGCTGTCATCAAGAGGATCATTCAAAAGGCGAGGCTGCATTACATTTATAAAATACTTGCCTGACAGCATATCAATGTTTGTGCCGCCGAGTCCGTTAGTTACATCTATACATTCTTTGTCAGAATCCATACTGTAAACTTTTTTCTGCTGTTGTCGGAAAAGACATATAAGCAATTTTATAAGGAATGACTTACCTTCACCGGAGTTACCGAAAATTGCTATATGACCGTTGGTTTTATCGGTATCTCTATGGTCAATATCGGCAAGAATATTTCCACCGTGTACGGCTCGACCAAAGAACAATCCTTTAGGGTCTGTTTTGCCGGAGTAGCTGAAGGGGAAGAGGTTAGCCACTGAACTTGCAGGTAATACTCTTGCAAATTCTTTATCAAACATATCAAGTCCAAAAGGAGCTACCGAAGCAAAACCGTCACGCTGCTGCATATACAATTCATCGTATTTTACATGATTTTTATTGAGCGTTGAACATACTTTTATTTGCATATCTCTTAGTTCATTAAGAGAATTAGCTATTACTTCTACATAAACAGAGCAATGTATAAACTCTTCTTTTGTTCGGTGCGATTCTTTGAGTATTTTTTCTATGTCTAAAATATTTTCCTTGCTGTCTATTGACTTAGACATAGTTTTTGCCTCTGCAATATCGCCCATATTTTTTCGTTCTGCTTTTTCAAAGATTTTTTCTTGCTCTGACGGTGTAACTCTTTCATTATATATATGTAATGTTACACCGCCCATTTCACCGATTTCAGACAGTATTGCAGTTTGTTCTGTTTCGGTTTTATATCTTCTGATAGCAAAAACTTTTCTGTATGTATTACCTACTATGTAATATCGCCTGTGCTTAAAGTCCATAATTGACGGTGCAATTATATCCACAAAATTTTTAAGGCTTTCATTTTTAGATAATCCGTATTGTTCGCCGTCATAATCAGGCAACTCTTCATCGTATGATGTATGCTCAAGATAAATCGACAACATCTTTTTAATATCTTTTTTCTCTGCAAGCTGTACATTGAAATTTTGCTCGGCACATAGTTGCAATGCGTGATTTACAAGCTGTCTGCTGTCCTGCTGAGAAGTTCTTAAAATAATAAAAAATGATCTGCTTGTTGACATAGCAGATTTTATATTATTCATATATTCAATGTCTTTGATGTCAAGAGCTGCAATAGCTGCGTTATTTTCTTTGCTTTTCAGATTTTCGAGATGTCTTATGTTATTTTCATAGTTTTGTGAATTATTAAGACACAAAATTTCAGATTTAGGCAGTTCAGAAATGATATTTGTAAGTGAGTCAATAATACCAAGTCTTATTGGCTTTGAGAGAACAGTAATATTTTTGGGCTTAACTTCAAGAAAATATTTTTCCTCATTGCGTGTAGTAAGAATATGATCTTCTTTAATCTCAGCTATTTCAAAGAAATTCTGCACTCTTGTATTATTGTTCTTAATTGCTTTGTTAAGTTTGCGATCTTTTTTTGACAAGTTTATCGCCTCCATTTCAAAATAAGTACATCAGTAAACAAGAACCTTATGAACAGCACAAATAATCTGATTACTGAATAATCCACAAAGCGGGCAGACAAAAATGCGTATGCAGGCAGAAAAGCTATAAAAAACCAAATATGCAATGACAAAAACATTATTATTGAAAAAGCAAATATACTTACCATTACAAATAAATCTGTTATAGTCCAGTATTTATATAGCTTTACTGCCGTAAGATTATCGGGATAGTAAAATTTTCTCATTTTTAGCCTCCTTTTAGTGAGCAAAAGAGCGGATTATTGATGTAATACCGCTTGTAGCAAAAATAGCTTGAGATACATTAGCTTTTACGCTTGTATCAAGTCCGAATTGCTGTAAAATTCTCGGAGCTTCTGCCGCAGCAAGCATAACACCTGTGGCTAAAATCAAATCCCATACATCTGCACCGTCTTGAGTACAATATACAACCGCACCTAAAACGATTAGTATATTTGATATAAAAGATGTTGCACAAATGCCGATTACTTGTTTGCACCACCCTGAAAACGAATCTAAATATCCTCGTGGTACATTGAATAAGTGCAAAGAACCGACAAACATTTGAATTATTAAAATTCCGCCTCGTTTTATATTTGCAAGGAATACTTTAATTACACAAACAAATGTAATCAGCATAAATATAGCGAATCCCCACCCGGAAAAGAAATTTGCTGAACTTGTACTGTTATCTGAATTTATTTGGACGATAAAATTTATAGTAATATCATCTGTAAATGCCTGACAAATAATGTTACAAATATGATTTGTAAAAATCAGCAAGGATACAGGCAGGGTAGTTATTAGTAATGAAGCTAACAGACCTTTGAAAATATTAAGCAGGAGATTAATAGGAGAAACTCGTTCTCCCTCACCGACTGAAACAGCAAAGTCAAATACTGCAAAAGCTATACCGGACACTAAAAGCAATCCGGCAAAGCTTTCTATAAAAAACAAAAAATTTGTAACCATACTATTATCAAAAAGGCTTGTTGTATAATTATTATTTTGATTGATTATGTCGGTTGACCAACTTGCAAGACCAATAGACATAAACTGAGCAATTGTATAGTGTAAGTCTTTTGTTAAATCCATACAAAATATATCAGCAAGGATTAAAAGTAAAGAATCTATCATATGCTGCTCCTTTTAGCTTAAACCAAACCAACCAAAGAAGCCTGCTCCGGCAACCACGCCACAAACAATAGTAGCACCAAATGCCATTCCGATTCCTGCCCATGGAATTTCAGTTCCCTGATTACGATGGCTGAGCAATCCTTTAACAAGCTTTGCAACTGCAACTGTTAATGCTACAAGTGTCAAAAATCCAAAAATGACTGCGACTACATCCTTAAATTGTATTTTTACTTCATTAATTGCTTTATTAATGCCGCCAGAAATATCAACACCGGCGTTGTTATCGGCAGCATAAGCATTAATTGCTGTTATAGATGAAATCAGTGCTGATGTGATTGAAAATGATAACACTTTGTTTTTGATTTTTTTAAGATTCATAAAAATTACCTCCGTTAATTAACTGTTACATAGCAGGTATATGACCTACCGTTATATGTTGCTGTTACTGTTGTTGACCCTTTTTTCAATGCTTTAAAGCTGCATTGATTTCCACCACCTCCATAATTTTGAAGAATATACGAGTTACCGACTGACCATGAAACTCCGTTATCTGCTCCGATTAAGTTAAGAAACAAAACATCATCTGTATGTATAGAAACTGACGAATAAGACAAATATATATTATCTTTAGTTGTTTCTTGCGGTTTTACAGTAGGTTTTGAAGTTGGCTTCTCAACTTTTTTAGTCGTTTGAGGCTCTTGAACCTTTGTCGGTTCAGGTTTTGGTGTTTCAGATTGCTGTGGTCGGTAATAGTTGTTATTGCTTTGTGATGAATTATGAGAACTGTTGTTTATGCTGTTTTCGTTAGGTTCTTGTGATTGCTCGTGCTCTGAATCTTCAGATTTACTTTCACTTTTTGATTGCGATTCTGAACTTTCGGAGCGTTCACTATTAACGCTTTGAGAAGATTGTTGTGTTGCTAATTCACTGCTGTTTTGCCACTTAGAAATACTTTGTGTTGTTTCTGCGGCATTAGTGAATTTTATAACTGAACTTGAATAAGAAGCTGTAGTATTTACTTCTTCTTTCTCTGTTTTGCCATTAACCGCAAGACTTACGATTATAACAACTGCAATCATTACTACAATAATTACTGCACATACAATAACGAATACAGGGTTGATTTTTCGCTTGATGATCTATACCTCCTTTTTTATTTGTTATATATTAAAAGCAGTGCATATTTTAATACACTGCTCCTAAATATCGAAATCAATTTAAGTTATATATGTAGTTTAAATCAACATCACCTCTTATACCGTCAACCTTGCCGTTCCAACTGTACTGATGAATGTCAACAAATGCCGGAAGCTCATTGTACGAATTATTTGGTGCTGCCATCCAAATTAAATATTTACTTGCAAGCTCATCGGGATAAGCACTGTCAACAAGCATTGATTTTGCCGAATACAAACCCGACTCGAAGCCGTTGCTTTTTATGCCGTCACAAAATGTTGAAATTATATCAGTTAGTGTTCTGCGTGGCAAAACAGCTTGTCTGTATTCTTCTACATCAAGAAAAACCGGCAAGTCAAACTCTTTACCTTGAATGGTTTTCATACAATTTCTTACTTCTGCTTTTGCCGCATCGACAGATGTAGCGTAACTGTACCAATACGCACCTACATTTAAGCCTGCGGCTTTAGCATGTCTATAATATTCATTAAATTTGTTATCTTCTTGGTCAGGATCTTTACCATACCCTGCTCGAAGGATAACGCAAGTGACACCTGACTTTTTGACTTTATTAAAATCAACATTACCATTCCATTCCGACAAATCAACACAGCGAGCTTTCTCAACATTGAACTTAACTGATACGGACTTAGAACATTGTTGGGCGGTAACGGTAGCGGTGCCGACCTTATTAACTTTCACTTTTACCATATTTTTATCAGACGAAACAATCTTTGCAACTGTACTGTCTGATGATGAATATGTAATGTCGCTTATAGCGTTATTTGTGGTAACAGAGATTGTTACTGTATCACCGACATTTTTCTTATACTCATTTGTCACTACAGATAGTTTTGTGTTCGCCTCAATGGTTTTAATATCGTTGTTTGAAATTTCTATTTGTAATGTTGAAATATCGTTTACATCAATTCTGCCGTCATTGTTCAGGTCATAGTCAATATTGTCGGTAAATCCTGATAGTTCGTTCTGTAAATAAGTAACATCATTCACATCAACTTTATTATCCGCATTAATATCAAAACCTTTTGCAAGTACAGACATTCCACAATTGATAAGTACAATACTCGTAATTACACCAATTATTATATTTTTTATTTTCATTTACCCATTAATCCTTTATTTAATAAATCATCACATTTATTTGAAGCAATAAACAGTGTGTACACTATAAATGTATCAGTTATCGCTAAAAAACTCATTACACACCAAGTTAAAGCCATTATGCTCACCTCACATATGTTTCTCTTGCAACATTTTTTGATAGCAATATAAAGTAGCTTTACAATCAGCTAAACTATCGTGAGCAATGTCTGTTCCCCAATCATATCCGTAATATTCTGCACATTTAGTGAGTCTTTGCCATTTGTGACAGCCATATTGCTCGCTCCATTCTCCGTATATATAAGCAAAATTCTCCATAACATCTACTATAGCAGCGTTTTCATTTTTAATCCCTATATTGGAAAGAAATCCTAAATCAAAATCTACATTGTACCCTATGATAGTATGAGCAGAATTGATAATACGACTGATTTCCTGCTTCACTTCAAGAATATTCGGTGCAGTGGCAACCGTTTCGGGGGTTATGTGATTAACCGCCATAGCTTTATTCCAATTATCTGTATAAAGCGGTTTAATATAGCTGTTGAAAAGAGTGTTGCCCTGACCGTCTATTATTGACACCTGTAACAGCTCATCGTCATAAGGATTAAGACCTGTTGTTTCGGTATCTATGACTATTTCGTCATAGATAATTTCGGATTTATACGGAACGCTGAAAGTCTTTTTTATAATATTCTGAGTAATTTCTTTTTTGAACAACTGTAATTCTTCTTGTTTTTTCGCCTCTTTTCGCTTTAGAAGAGCTTTTCTCTGAGCTATACGCTTACTTTTTTCGTCTGCTCGGTATTTTGCAAGCTCCTGCTCGGTCATATGGCGAACTTCCTCGTCCCATAAGTAAAGCTCCTTAGATGGACAATAGGCATTAATCCATAAATATTTACCGCATTTATCATTAATTTTCACAAAATGTTTTAACTTCCATTGTCTTTCAGTGAGTAACTTTTTATCCTGCTTGACTTGTATTTTGGTTCGTACACTTGTTATGTAATTGTTCCAAATATTCATTTTTCGTTCCTCTTTCTTTTCTCTAACTTAATCGTCAGTAAAAAATATTATAATTGCGGTTATGAACCATAAACCTGCATAAATCAGTGTAGGTGACAACGCATACCACCAGCTCCAATTAATTACATTAAGCAGCTTTAATCCAATAAATACAATTTGCACTAATACTACAATAAGTGTTATACAGCCGTTTTTTGAAGATGAATTATTGTTCATTTTTTCACTCCCTATCGTTATGTAATTCCTTAACACACACTCTTCCACCCATATAGCCAATACCGTTAGAAGCATTCACAATAGCTTCTATATCATCGAGCTTTGTTATATCACCGTAAATAATCATATATACTCCTCAAATGCCTGTTTAGCTTCACATTCGCTGAAAAAAGCGTTTTCACCAATAGTCCAAAATTCATTGCCTGATGTTTTGCACCTTACGCTCATACTGTTTTCTTCCAAAAGAACTGCGGTGACAGTATCACTGCACATCAGCATTTCTCCGTCACCTAAGTCATCAATCAAGAAAACTTTTTTGCCTATCATATTTTCTACCATATCAGTACCTCCCTTTATCATAACTGGAACTTTTGAGATTGTTTTCTGTTTTTTAATTTCCTTTTGCTCTTTTTCCCTTCCGCAACATTTAAAAGCATTGTAGATAAAAAAGATATATAATATAATTAATGAAAGTAATAAATAAAAAAGATAATTATGTATAGTATCAAAAAATTCTGTATTGGAAGACAAGAAGAGTATAGGTGTGATATTAATATTCATTTTATTATACACCTTATAATTTTTTATAATATATTGTTTAATTCGGTTATATATTTGAATATAGGTCACTTGTTTGACTTGAAGAAATGTAATTTGTATCGATTTTTCTTTTTGACATCATTGATAAAATTTCATTTCTTTTGTTATAAATTAATTCTTCTTTTTGGCTTAATGGCAAAGAATTTTCAACAGGACTCGGTTTAATATATTCATCTATAATAATTCTATCTATGATAGTAACCAATGTATCTGCTATATCTTCATCACAAGTGAGATTTTGCAAAAATTCAGATATATTGCCTTTTAAATCAATTTTTAACTTTAACAAAAAATCAGTCCTTTCAGAATTGAATTAACAGATTATTTTTGCTTTAGTAACCTGCGTATCCATTTAATTTTTGCAATAGTCCATTCTTTAATCGCCTTAAAGGGATAGAAAGGTGATCCACGAAATACATAAATAACAAACATAAGAAAACAGAGCAATGCAGAGAAATAAACCAAATCCCACCAAGTATAAACACGATTACTTTTATTGCTAATCACCTCATCAGCTGTTGCAGTATCAGTAATCGTATCTTCAACCCTTTCGCCACGTACACACAATCTGTGCGTATTAATTGAGTACGGATAGCAAGTGACCAATGTCACATAGTCTTTGCCGTTCTCAATTTCAAGTTTACTTGAATCATCAGGGTCAACTATATTAATCTCACACACCTTGTATGTGAGTGTTTTATTCAGTACATTAATCTTAAAGGTATCTCCGATTTGCAGTTTGTCCAATTCATCAAAGAACACCTGTTCAGGATAACCGGAGTGAGCGGATATAACAGCGTGTGTGCTTGCACCGCCAATGGGCAAGGAAGTGTTTGCCAAATGTACACAGCCGTTTTTGAGTTTTTCTTCTCTGTTGGTGCTGTCGTGATACACTGGTAAGTCAACATTTATCTTCGGAATTTCGATAGTACACATTATATCGTCATAGTTGAGAATGTTCTCATACTCTGACATTGCTGCATTGTATTCGTTTTTTTCTTCATCGTTTAACGCACTCTTTGCGAGCAATTCGTTAAAATTTTGAGCCTTAGCAAGCTCATTGTCGATTTCATAATCAGACATTGTTTGAGTGCTTTCACTGTAGTTTTTTATAACTGTTTCATTGCTTTTACTGTTGATGTAATCGGCAATGTTGGGATATACTATAAAGCCTATTCCGACCGCAGCAAGAACGCAGAGGGATATAAAAAATATTTTAGTTTTCATAATTTTTTCGTGAGCAAGGGCCACCGATAAATCGGCAGCCCTTTTGTTATAGTTTAATTATTTAGCTGACTTAGCCGATTTCTTCTTGATGAAGTATGCAAGTACCAATGCAAGAGAAATGCCTACACAAGCCACACCAGCCATTCTGATGAAGCCTACATATCCGCCTGTCTTAGGGAAGAATACGATTGTATCAGTTACGGTAATTTCAACTGCGCCGTTTGTCGGAGCATTCTGTACCCAAGTGCCTTTAGTGAACACTGAATTGTACTGAACAGGGATTTCAACTTCAATTACCTTGCCGTAAACATTGTAACCGGCAGGAGCAACAGTTTCTACAATGTAATATGTTCCGCTCTGTAATTTTATTTCCTCATTTGCTGAATTTTTAAAAATTACATTACCGTTGCTATCTGATGTACCCGTTCCAATAACATTGGTATGAGCTTTATCGTTATACAGGTCAAAGGTTGCACCTGCAAGCGGATTGCCTGCTTCGTTAAGTTTGAGTACCTTAAGTCCATATGTGTAAACATATACCTTATTGCCCGGAACGCTGTCAACACCTGAATCATTACCGTATTCAAGTTTTACATCTTCATTCGGGTTGCCTGCTGTACCGACTACAGCGTATTTGTTGACTGTTGCAGAATATGTTACAATAACAAATTTTGCGTTGCTTGTATAAAAATCTGACTTTGCAAGATACTCGGAAGTAAGAGCGACATTAAACTTTGTGTTTTTGCCCTCACCCTCGCTTGTTACATTCACCTTGTAATCTGTGCCTTTAGTAAGGTCAGCTACTTTAGCACCTTTAGCGTCAACAAGTGTAACCTTGAATGAATTTTTGTTAAGTGTAAGACCTGCACTCATATCATCATATACAGCATATGTTGTGAGCTTAATGTCATTTGAGCCTGCTACTGTATTCTTGAGCTTAAAGTTTACAGTGTCGCCAAGGCTTACATCTGTATAGTTAGTATTGTTCTTTGTGCTGTTGGTAATTGACTTTTCTGTTGACGGTGTGCTGTCAGCTACCTTGCTTGCAAGATTGATTTCAGCGTAGCTGTATACCCAACCGTTATTGTAATACGGGAGAGCAAGAACAGAGTTTGTGATACTTGTAACACCGGCAGGGTACTTAACACACTTGATGTAATAAATACCCTGTTCAAGATTTGAAAAGCTCTGTGTTGTGTTTGTTGCCGATGAAGTAAATGTACCCTGTGATACTGCCGTACTTAAATCAGCGGTATCGAGTGCGTCAAGAGCAGCCTTTGAATCGCCTGCAAGAATTTCAGCACTGATTGAATTTATAAGTGATTTGTATTCTGTTTTGAACGGAGTAGCTGTTGTGCTCTTGAGGTTCGCAACTCTGAAAAGTTCAAAAGTATAGCCCGGTTTAGTACATTTCACGCTGATATTTACCTTTTGGTCTGTCTTAAGTGCAGTAGCCGCACTTGCTGTTGGGATCGCCGCAAAGAGTAATGTCAACATCATTACTACTGCGAGCAGTTTGCCTGTGAATGATTTTCTAATTGATTTTCTCATAAGAAAACCCCTCCTTAAAAATTTTTTGCGGACAATTTGTCCGTTGTATGGAAAAAGCCCAACAGATTTACTGTTGAGCCTTTTTGCCGATGTTTTTTTTCTTTTTTCTTATACCTAAACCAATAGCACCTACTAATATTGTAAACGCTAATACAGCGGCGCCGATTTCAATGTAAATCGGTCTGTTGTTGCCTGTTCCGCCGGTTTCAGGAATGAAGACACTGTTATTCTTAACCGTAAGCTGTATATCAAGTCTATCTAAGCTGTCGGGCGAAATCGTAAAGTTAATCTTGCCTGCATACGGCATATTACCTTTACTGTCTGTTTCAATGAAGTAATAATCACCGGGCAAGAGGTTATTTACAATAATTCTGCCGTCGCTGTCGGTAACGAGCTTTGTTACCGTATCAGCCGTCTTGCTGTCGGCAGCTTCGTACATAATACTACTGCTTTTATTTATAACATTAACAATGCCTGTTTTTGTGTTATAGAGTTCAAACTCAATGCCCTCAAGCGGATTGCCGTTGCCGTCTGTTTTTAAAAGCTCTACACTGCCACGCTTGAGCAGGTTTTTCATCGTAACTACAAAGCTTTTGCCGTCCTCAAGTGTAACTGTCTGAGCCGCAGGCTTTACATACTTAGCAGGGAAGTAATATGTACCGTCTGCATTTTTAAAGCCTAATTCATCAATTGTGTATTTAACCTTTTCATTGCTTGTGTTATACACCGCAAGATTGGTAAGATGAGCAGTGCCGTCCTCGCCTGTTACAAGCACCTTATTTGTTTTGCCGTCATCAGACTTTACCGAGAAGTAAAAGCCGCTTACAATGCCGTCCTCTGATTCTTTCTGAACGATAAGACCTGTTTTTTGAAGTCTGTTAGCAAAATAAAATGAAAGAGTAACATTTTCCTTTAGCGTAACGATTTTTTTAGCAGGAGGAATATATCTGTCAGGTATCGAGTATGTACCGTCTGCATTTTTGTAGCCAAGCTCTGTGATTATGTATTTTACATATTCTCCGCTTGCTTTGTAAACAGGCAAGTTGCTGAGCGTTGCTGCACCGTCTATGCCCTTGCTTTTTGTTACTATGTTTTCGTCTGTCACTCCGTCATCAGACTTGACATTAAACCATACATCCTTAGCAGTATTAGCTCCTCGCTTACTGTCATCAGCGGTTTTGTAGATTGTAAGATTGCCGTAAATGGTATCTCGTGGTTCAGGCACTTCAATCTCATTAAAGGTTGTGATTGAGCCTGTGGCTTCATCGACCTTTATTTGACGGATAAACAATTCAGGATTGATTTTGTAGCCTGTCGGGGCTTTGGTTTCTTGTATTGTCACCGTGCCAAGTGGCATAGCCGGGTTTGGATTTTCTGCACTTGTTACATAAAATGGCTCTCCATAGTCGCTATCCGCTCTATAGCTTTCATCTAAATGTGTATAGCCGTCACTATCGGTTTTGAGTATCCATTTTCTCTCAGGTGATTTACCCACAAGTTCATTTTCAGAATAATAATAGCCCGAATAGTATTTTACCGTAAACTCTGCATTTTCCATATTAGTGTATTGACCTGTTACTGCGTCTTTTTTCCTCACTAATATGTTAATAGGGTCATTAAGAGGTGTGTCAGAAATAGTTGCTGATAATACAACAAAACCACCGTTTGTACCATTTATAGCCATTTGCACCGGACGGTTGTAGTTTTTAAAACCTTTCGGTGCTACCATTTCAACAGCATAGTAGCTGTCACTGTATGCAATTTTATACAGGTCTGAATTTGCGTTATAGTCCCAAGAGTTGCCGTCTTTAGATATAGCTTTGCAATTACCGTTGCTGTCGGTAATGAAGTACCTGACGATGTTATTCTTTACGCTGTTATCGGATATATAATCGTATGCACTCTTTTCGTCAGAAAAGACAGCAAATATACCGCCGTCTAATGAATAGCAGTCATTGTCTGTTGTCAAATCAGGATTACTGCTTTCTTTTTTGAACTTTAGCTTAACAATCTCTTTGTCGGTCACATTAAGAATATCAAGTGTTTTTTCCTGCTTGCAATCATTTGCCGTAACGGTAATAGGATACTCTGTTGTATCTAAAGCAAAATACTTGCCTGAATTAGGAGCTTTGGTTTCCTTGAGGTAATATTCTCCTGCGTCAAGCTCGAAGTAGCTTTTACCTATCCAATCCTGATTGGAGTAGGAATATTTGATTTTTGAAATATTACCGTTTCTGTTAAGCTGTGCAACTGCGACAACAGAATTATCAGCTTTTTTATACAGAGTATATTCTGCACCGCTGAAATTAAGATAATCCTTATCCTGAGTGCTTTCTGTCAGGTCTTTAATACTATCGTTAGTACCCGACTTTTGCAACGACAATTTAGCCTTTTTCGGAATTTCAACTATGAGGTGCTGATATGTTCCGTCTTTTGGATTTTTGGGCTTTGGGTGTGCAATATAAATGTTGGTTGTACTTGCGTAACTTGCAATCTTGCTGTAATTACCGCTATGCTTTGAAACACGCTGACACACATCAACAATCATATTTACCATTTCAGAGATGTCACTATATCCGCTCCAAGTTTTCCACGCTGTGCTTTTATCATTAAGCATTGTGTGATAAAGCTGAGATAGTGCAAAATGACTTAGGATATAGTATGCGTCATCATTACTTATTTTAGCAGCAGAGAAGAATGAGCTGTATTTGTAATCGGCTTTCGGACCTATGAATTTGTCATACATATACTGCTTCATAGTCTTGTTTTCAACTACAATTTCTTTACTGTCAAAGAAATGTTTTGCATACAGCAACTCTTCACCAACAATGAGTGCTTTTTCGGAAGCATTGCTCGAATTTGGATCAAGCTTGATAACTTCCTTACCTGTATCTCCATAGAAGTCTGTAAATTCAACAGTTTGACCGCCGGTCGTCTGAGCATACGACTGTGGATCTATGCAATAGCCTATTTCACCGTTGAATTTAAACTTGTATGCGTCCAAACGACCGCCACTGCCATTGTTGACAAGAACGATAGGCTTTTTTGATGATTCAATAAGCACCTTGCCGCCAATTTCGTCAAGTCCTGTATATGAATACGCACTTGCAGTAATATTTACGGCAGGGAACATTGCAAAGACAGTAACAAGCGAAATGATTACGGCTGTAAGCTTTTTAAGAATTTTCATTATTAAGTTTTTCTCTCCTTTCAATGAGATAGTATATTTTCCTTTCTGTTGGTGGACTTCGTTTTTTATTTTTCATATAGTTTTATCCCCTTTCGGTTTTTGTGGTAAAACAAAAAAGCAGCTAAGATTTTTAATAATAAAATACTTAACTGCTTTTTGCATATAAATTATTTAATTGTAAATTTTATTTGACTTTAATAAATTAATACCAACCTGCTGCTCTTACGAGAGTTGTTTTTGTTTCATAATGTCCTTTTTCGGGAACGGTTATTGTTTCATAACCGACTAAAGTATCAACCATTTCATTACGATAACTTGAATTTTCTCCATTAAGCATATGTTGTTTTCCGTGTTCGGCACAATTATCTGTAATATCTGCACCGCAGGTATTACAAATTGTTCTATCGTGTGTTTCGTAAATCGGTTTCTGCCAAGTGTAGCCTTCTTCATCAACTACCCAAACTTTTTCGGTTTTGTACTCTGCATCGTGCCAAGTTTTGCCCTCGTGTGGGTCTTTTGTTGCAGGCTGTGTAGCCGGTGCAGGTGCAGGCTTACTTGAAGATGATGAGCCGGAGCCGCTTGACGGCTTGCTCTGACTTGAGCTGCTTGATGAACCGCCTGACGGTTTACTCTGACTTGATGAACTGTTTGAGCCTGAATTGCTTGCAGGCTTATTTGTGCTGCCTGATGAACCGTTGCTCTTGCTTGTTTGACCGTTGCCGCCATTGTTATTATTGTTGTTAGTCTGATTGCTGTTGCCGTTGCTGTTATTGTTGCTCTGACCGCCGTTGTTCTGCTTGTTGTCGGTCTTTGCCATATTCTCTGCGTTTGCTTCCGTAGCTTTTTCCGACTTCTCCGCAGGCTGTGTCTGCTTAACCTCAACAACCTTAGTTGCTTCTTCTATATGAGTGTTACCTTGAGCGTCTGTCACAACCTGTGTAACAGTCTGAACAGATGTACCGATAACTTCGTCTGCTGTTGCTGTAGGCTGTTTATTTCCGCAAGCGGTCAGCATAGCAATAATGACCGCCGCCACCGTTACTGCCGCAACCGCAACAATACCAATAGCCTTTTTCTTATTCGTTTTTTTCTCTGCCGGTTCATTCGTATTTGTAATGTTTGTGTTCATTTCCTGTGTAGTCATACTTCTGACCCCTTTCGTATATATCTTTATATCTTAATTTTACAATTCACATTTTTGTTTGTCAAATATTAATTATTAAATTCAAAAAATCTCAGCAAAGGATTTTCTAAGCTGAGATTTTGCAATACTTATTTTTTTATGTATTCTTTTAATTTCTTAATATCGTGTGTAATTTCTTTGCCTCCGTTGTACTTATCAATCCAATAAGAGTGAATTTCGCATATTAATAAAGCAATACCGTTAATAACCAATAATGGGAATAATATAATATCCATATTTATAACTATAACATTTTCAACATATGAGAACAGATCATAATTGTTTATATGATAATCTAATATAGAAGGAAACTGTTTGTTGCAAATAAAATAGGCAAGAGGTGTTTTTATTAAAGAAATTACACCTAATGAAATTTCAATTATAGCATTGCAAGTTTTTGCTACCTTTGTATTAGCAATAAGGTTAATTATTATGAAGAGTATCGGAAAAACATATAAAGATTTAGTGTAGTTCATAACTATTATTGAAATAAAAAAATTTATAAATATAGAAGTAATTATGAACATTCTTAATGATGTAAATGGAGTAATTATATATTTTGAAAAGTTTTCAAAAAGTGATAATAAATACAGATAACAACATATAATAGTGCCACAGATTGCAAATGCTGAATAAATTTTTAGACAACCAAATGCTGTTGTTGTTAAGATTAATATGATAAAAAATGCTTGATTAACAAACCTAAATGTTTTATTTGATGTAATTTTTTTTATTTTAGGTCTTAAATAATAGCTTAATTGCATTATTTTAATTTGTATCTTCCATATGAATGAAAAAACAATATCTAAACATTTAAAAATATATTTCATAATATAATTTACCACCTCTTGGATAAATTATATCATTTTTTATCTTTATTTTCAATCCACAGTAACCGTATCGGAATAGGAAGAGATACAAGAATTGCAATGAAAAATATGGGAATAGATTTACATATAAATATATACATAGTTAATATCATTAATAATTGCGTTGGAAAAGTATATATATCATCTTGCAATTTTTTAACACTATTATAAAATAACAAAAAGGCTGATAAAAATATAATAGATAACCATAAGTGTAAGTCTAAGTCCATCAGTATATAATAGAAGAATTGACATACGCAAGAGAAAGCGATAGTTTCCGAACTGATTTTTTTGTTTTTGTTTTTTACTGTAATCCATAAAATTTTGATAATACATATCACTATAATTAAATTTGCTATAATTAAAAGGTATGGAGCTACAGAACTAAAAAGTATTTTATATATTATTTCTCTTTCTTGCATATAGCTAATCTCCTTATTTCATATAATAAAAAAACAGTCAAGTTTTTATACTTAACTGCTTAAATGTGATATAAAATTATTTTGTTAAACGCAATCCTGAAATTTTAATATATCCAATTTCATCTGTTATATATCTGTCATCGGCAAATACGGTAAAACAAATTTCTTTTATTTCTTTCCATGAATCCCGGGAAGACATTTTTGCTAATGGTATAATGTGATGCTTGTTTTCAAGCGGAAAGTCGATAAATTGACTTTGCTGTACATTCTTTATTTGAAATTGCACTAATTTAATACTTTGAGAAGTATCAAGTGAAAATTCTAAATTATAATTTTCATCGTAGTAATTTTCTAAATTTATAAAAGGGGTAAAAGAAAGTAAAATCATTGCAAATTGGCATCCGGGCAATTGCTTTACTTTTTCGGGCATTGTAATCTTTGCTTTAATAACAGGGCCGTTACTTTCGTTTTCTATATTACAAATATCTCTTGTTACATCATACGATTTTACAATTTGTATTGGACAATATTCATTAAATCTATCGGTAAGATAAAATGTACTGTTATTTGTTTCTTTGGGTTTTTGTGAGTTATTATAATTATTAATAACATCACCTTCAATATTACCGAATACATTACCGTTTACAACACCTATATTTTGAGAAACAGTTGGCTTTATGTATTTAGCAAATTCTAATTCTTTTTGGATTTCTTCGTCAATATTAATATATTCTTTAAGTAATCCTTCGGATTTCAAATATACATCAGGTGTATTATTTATATATTTACATATTTTATCAAGTGATTTATCGTCCAGTATCCAATTTGATAATTTGTTTTTGAGAAAGTCTTTTGTAACAGAAGTTCCCTTCTTTATTAAATCCCAAACTGCACTGCTTACAATTCCGGAAGTTAGTTCATTCATAGTATCCCTCTTTTTATTAATGTGTTGTCATATTGACTTTTAAATTTTTATAATATATAATGTAGTTACAGAGGAAACCGTTTAAAGCGGTTAGCCGAAATTGTTTAATTAATTATAAAAATAATCGTTCAACAAGTTTTAGCGGGCTGTTGGGCGATTATTTTTTTATGTATTTAATGATCTCAAGAAGTTCTACTAACAAAATAATCAGTAATACTAACTCGGTCATACATATCACCCCCCCTATTCGGGAGTGCTAACCGCCTTATATCCTCTGCAACTACTCCATAAAGCCTTTAGGCTGAATGGCAGGTATTACATATGTTGTGTAAAATTATTGTTAAAATGTTGTGCTTGATTTAATTCTGACTGCAATTCAAGTATTTGTTTCTGTTGCTCAACAGATAGTGTTTGCAATCGTTCAACTTCTTTCATTAAGTTGTTGATAGATTCCACATAATTTTTTATGCTGCGTTGCTCATCAGTTAGATTTTCATATTTATATTTACTCCTTTCAATTTCTTTAATAAGCATTTTATCGACATTATTTAATAAACTGTAAATTTGGTTATCATTATTTTCTAATGATTTTTGTGCCTTTTCTATGTTTTGTTGTGTATCTTTATTTTCGCTACGAACTAAGTCCTTAACTTTTTCGTTGTCAGTACTTAAATCTTTTTGGCCTTCTTTTATTGATTTATGTTCATTAGATAACTCCTTGTTGCTTTTTACTGATTTAACTATATCAATGATAACTCCGGTTAAAAGTACAAGGCAACTGCAAAAAACAACCCAATCCATCATATTGCTCCAATTTATCGATTCATCTATATTAAAGTGCATATATTTCACCTCTATTCTACAATTAACATTTTTGTTTGTCAATCACATTATTTCTATTAAACAATGTGATTGACAAAGTTTTCTGACTTTTTACATTAATAATTTGCATGTGATATAATATGTATATCAAAAAATTAAGGAGATGTTATTTTGAAAATTAATGAATTAAACGAGTATGCTTATGAACATTTTTTCGAAATTGATGATTTAAAGAAATCTTATTATAAGTACACTCAGTTACACCAAGTAGTCGAAAGGTGCCAACATATTGAAAAAATCGACAAAAGGAAAATCAACAGATTAATTAAGGAGTTTAAATGTATATGCAAAAAATTAATTAAGCGTGATGAAAATTTTGATATTGAAGAGTACACATTATATATGCAGGCATTAGTTACCATTAATGTGAAAATTCAGAAAATATTATCCGATTGGAGATACCGAAAAAATAAAGAAATATCTGATATTGAAAAAGAATACAAAAAGGTTAATAATTACTTATCTTATGCTAATTCGTCTTTTGATGTTATTTTGAATAATCATACGACACTTTTTATTTTGCTTTCATTTGCTGCGTTTGTGTTTGGTGGATTAATTTTCTATATTGCAATTCGAAGCATTTTAGGAACACTATTAAGTTTGTTGCTTTTAGTTATAGCGTTTCTGATATACTTTTTTTATAACAAAAGTATAATGCGTAGCTTTAATATCGACTATATAAATAGAACAATAAGTAAAAATACATATATAAAATCATCCAAAATAAAGAAAGCTAATAGAAACTTAAAATACATTTTAAATTTCAAGAAATAAAAATATCATACCTGTGATTTCAACTGCAAACCAGGTAACCAACATTAATATTCCGTATTTGTCTATATATTTTATTTTCCTGTAAATTTTAACAGTGTTGTAAAGTGAAATAGCAATAAAAATTGGTGAAATAATTATCATAATAAGAAATAGTATAATCATAAATTTCCTTCCATTTATATAGTAATAAGTTATGTTTAGTACAAACACTGCAGTTCCGCACTAACTGCAGTGTTTCTTCATTTTAATAAAAGGAGAAGGGGTATGTAAGGTGCGGTTTATTCTTTAATTTCACTTAAACTGAATAGATTTAAATTTTGGACAATTATAAAATGAATTGCTCCACTTGAGGTTTTTATTATAAGCATAAACAGTTGTAAGTTTGCTGCAATTATTGAAAGCCTTATCGTTAAGCTTTCCGATATTTTGAGGCAAAGTTACTGTTGCGATTTTTGAATTGTTTGAAAATGTATTAGAACCGATTTCGGTAACTACATAGTTGTAGCCGGGGAGAAATCCCGGTACTGTTACATTTGTATCATTGCCAAAATATGATTGAGAAATCAACTTTGAATTACTGCTCATTTGAAATATAAAATCACCATACACAATGATTGATTTTGAAAGATACTGTTGCAATAAAGATATATCGTTAATGTCTAATTTTCCGTTGCGGTCAAAATCAGCATATGCCGAGTAAAATTTCATATCTTTATATCCTGCGAGATATTGCTGAATTAATGATACATCTACAATATTAATTATGCCGTCAAGGTTTACATCACCAATTTTCGGTGCTGCGTTTACCGTTGATGATAATAATGCTGTTGATAAGCTAAGTACTGCTAATGAAGCACAAATTATTCTTTTGATTTTCATATTTACCTCCTTGTGGGGTGTAGGGCTGTTCCAAATGTTTTGAAACAGCCCTGTATTTCTATCATCGGGGAACGATGAGAAGAAAGCTGTTTAAGTGTTTGATATAACTTCAATGAGTCTTTCTTTTGGGAAAAATTTTCTTAAATATCTGCGGATAGACTCATCAAGTTCATTGTAAGCAACTGTATATTTATTATTGTTAAGATAAAATTCAAGCTGCTTTTTAAGAAACTTTAATTTGTATTCGCAATTTTGATATTTCTGAAATGGAACATAATTTTGCGTATTACCGCTTGCAGAAAAATTCTTAAATCGTTGACTAAACATATTAACAGATTCGGCAGTGGTAGGAAATGCAGTTGCATAATATTTTAACACCGAACTTGTACAGTTTAAAACTGTAGCTGATAAGGTCATAATCAGTTCGTTCGGTAACTGCTCTTTTTCCTTTAAGTGTCCCACCGTGGGACACTTGCGATTGTTTGCTTCAGGATTAATTACCTTTTCAGATGAATTATTAACTTTTTCTTTCTCTGCTTTAAGAGGTTCAATTTCAATATTTTCTTCTTCAATATCAGCTTCTTCAAATAATACCGGCACATCAACTTTTTGATAAAAGATTTCTTGCAGATTGTCAGGTTCAAGTCTTATTCTTCTTGCAATGTCTTTATCAATCTTTTGGCAAACCGAGGCATTATTAAGAATAAAATTAAGCAATGAGATTTGTTGTTCCTCTGAAAGGAATGAAAGTTCATATCCTGCACCGACTGTAATTGCTCCGCTGTCAACTTTGTTAAGCAAAGGTTTAATGAGATATGTAAGCCTGATGTGTCTATGAACAGCTTTTCTGTTTGTGTTGTTTTGCTCTGCTATAGCTGATACGGTTGATTTACTGCCAAGTTTTTTTAAAAGATCAGATTGCTCCGCATAACTGAAAGCAAGTTCTGAGGGCAGATAGTCGGTGTTGCGGTCATTATTAGTGGCCAATAAGATTAGCCTTTGCTTGTCCGGGTCGGTTTCGTTTTTTATTATTGCTTTAACAGATTTTTGCCCATTCAGTAGGCATGCTCTTTTTCTGTGTCTGCCTGCAAGTAAAACATATCCGCCTTCTTTTTTTGACTTCACAACAGTAACAGGGTCAATCTGTCCTATGTGTTTCATACTTTCTGCTATATTATCTATTTTATCTTGATGTATACTCTGCGGTTGGTCATCTATTTCATCAATCAATGATATGTCAATTTCTACAACTTGATTTTCCGTGCTTCCACCGAGCAATTCAGAGTATGCCTGCTCCGGTGTTTTTAATATTTGCTTTTTGGGTTTAAAAAAATCAGGCATTTTCACATTCCTCCATAATCCTATGTGCAGCTTCTATATACTGAGCACCTACAACTGATTTGCAGTCTGAAACGCTGCTACGATGAAAACCTACTGAGTTTTTTGTTTCTGTTCTATATGATATATATGTATTAAAAACAAGATCGTTATAACTTTCTTTAAGTGCGTTGTAAATTGTAGCGGAATGTCTTGTATTAGTCTGATACATAGTAACAAGCATTCCGAGAAGATATTTACGAATATCGGTATCTTTCTTAATTCGCATAAAACTGTCAAGCATTTGTTCTACGCCCTCATAACTGAGTAAATCTGCCTGAACAGGAATAAGCAGCTTATCACAAGCGTTGAGAACATTTGTAACAAGCAAATCAAGAGCAGTTTGACAATCAAATATAATGTAATCGTAATTTTCGTTAAAGTAGTCATTTTCAAAAATTCTTGAAATTACAGTTGAACTGTTATCATCTGCAGCAATAATTCCAAGCATACCGGCAAGCAAGTTAATTGACGGTATAAAGTCAAAGTTTTCTTTTTCACAATAACGAATACAATTTTTAAAATTTACATTTTGTTTTGTAACTGTGCTGAAAATAATATCGGATGTTGTAGGCTTGCCATCGGCTTCCCAATTAAGCCAGTTTGATAAATGGTGCTGTGGGTCGCAATCAACAAGTAATACTCTGCGATCATTAACAGCAAGTGCTGCTCCGAGATTTAATACAGTTGTAGTTTTTCCTACTCCACCTTTTTGATTTGATACTGCAATTTTTATTGCTTTGTTATTTTCTTTCATTTTTCGTTCCCCCGATTAAATGATAAATTTTTTACTAAGTGTCCCACCGTGGGACACTTGTTTGTTTGAGTAATAAAAAAGACTGCCAAAAACGCAGTCATAATTACATCATCATAGCCATTCCCATATCGGGCATTGCTATTTGATTTGGTAAAATGGGTTGTGTCACCTGTGCAGCCTGAACATTTTTAATTGATTGTGTAAGTTCAGGTTTTAGACTATTGTTGATATTATCCGCAACTGATTTATATGCTCTGTGAGAGTGATCAAGTGATTTTGTAATGTCAGCCGAAGAGATATTTTTGTCTGCACACATTGTTTTGTATTGATCGGCAAGATGTCTTTGCCTGCTCTCAGGTATTTGCAAGCCAAAGTATGACTGCAACATTACCGATGTTGCGTCAGCTTCAAATTCCATTTGAGCTTCACTTTTAATTTGAGTTTTATCAAGCTCTTTATGTAAAATAGCGTGTGCGGTTTCGTGTGTAAGTACTGATAATTTTGTTGAATCGTCAAACATACCGCTAAGCGAAATTGAATTGCTTGCAGGATCAAAGAAGCCTCGCAGTGATACTGAATTAAATTGATTTTCGTGTACTTTACAATTCAACTCTTTTTCGCAATATGTTTTCATAAGTTCGTATAGCTGTTTATGCTGTTCTGATGTGTAACCAAGATCGAAATATTTAGGATAATCTTCTTTAGGACAATTTGTTTGTGCTATGTCAAAAACAGTGCCGACTTTAAAATGTATTCGTTGCTCTGCCTCAATTCTATGTTGCTTGTAAGCCTCTTTCTGTTCTTTTGTAGCTTTACTGAGAGGAACAGGGCTGCCGTCAATATTAAGGTATGTCTTTATAGTTGGCACAAGTATTTTCATTCCGTGTTCGCCACGCTTAACCGAATAACCCATATCCTGATATGCTTTATAGCTGTTACAAAACATTGCACCCGGATTTTGCTGATAAATAAGCATTGTGTTTCTTGAACTGTAGTTATAAAAACGAGTTGAAAATTGCAAGTATTCAATCATATTCTGCGGATTATCTTTAAAGTTCTTAGCAAGTTCAATGACCTTTTGTTTCATTTCTTCTTTTGTCTGTTCTGATTTTGCCGGATCGTAAGCCAAATTCAACACCTCTCAATCTGCATATTGATTTATAATCCCTTTTTGTACATCATACGGCAATTCTGCAATACTTGTTAAATCTTTTGGAGAAATAGTTTCTCCTATTTCAATAAGATTTTCGGGTATTTCACAGAAAAATAATTTACCGTCCTCACGCTTGACAATAAGTTTATCTTCATAATATCCGACAACCTCGTTGTCTGTGTATGGTTCTTCAAAACTTAATATACTCATAGCTGCCTCCTGTTTTTTATATAAAAAAGACCTCATAAACAAAGTTGTTGAATATTGACCATATTATTACAATATGTTACAATATTGTTACCTGATTGCTTACGAGGTGTATTTTATGACTTTATGTGCTGCTTATCAGCAGTTCTTGAAAGAAAAAATTTCTGAAGGTGTAACTGAACAAACTTTAAAATATTATAAATATAATTTACCGAAGTTCATTGAATGGTGTGTAGATAACAAAATAGAAAATGTCGAAGATGTTTATACTCATTTATTTGAAGATTACAAACTCTATTTAATTGAAAATAAAAACGGTACTAAAAAAATATCACTGCAAACTTATACAAGAGCAGTGAAAACATTTTTATTATGGTTAAATGAAAATGAGTTCATTCAAAACGTGGGTAAGTTGAAACTTATTAAAGCTGAAATTGCCAATATAGTTCCTTTGTCAGATGTAGAAGTAAAAATACTTCTCAATAATTTTGATAACTCATACTTTGGTATTCGCAATAAATTAATGGTAATGTTTATGCTTGATTCAGGTCTGAGAAGAGGAGAAGTAGTAAGTCTTGAATCAAAAAACATATTTATGCATAACAACACTATGTTAGTGCAAGGTAAAGGAGAAAAAGAGCGATTAGTACCTTTTGGTGAAGAAACTAAGCGATATATTAATCGTTATTCACACATGAGAAACGAATATGAAAAACGCTTTTTCCAAAAAGAAGATGGTACACCGATTACCGATAATACAATCAAGATGTATTTTCAAGATTTAAAAGAAAGTACAGGAATTATCAGATTGCACCCTCACTTACTTCGCCACACTTTTGCGACTAACTATATTCTTTATGGCGGTGATGTTGAAGAACTGCGAATATTGCTCGGACACACAAGTTTACAAATGACAATGAAATATGTGCATTTAGCTACACAACAAAGAATACTAAATCAGCGTTATCATAGTCATATTGATAAATTATTTTGTCAATATGATAATAAATTGGCTCAGTAGAAGGGATAGCTTAAAAAGCTGAGGAAATAACTGTTCAGCAAGTCTATATAATTTTAACTTATCAATAGCAGCATACATTTTTAATGTCTCCTTTAATTTTATTTTTCTTTAACAATGTAAAATTTGAATAAATCGTCATAATCAACGATATAAGAAACATCAGAATTGCGTTCAGTTAAAAGAACTTTGCAACAATTAACAAATAAATGAAATTCATAACCACTACATTCAAGCACATAAAAACTGTCACGCTGATATTTGAAAAAGAAGAAATCTGATAATTTTTTATTTAAAATCTCATGAAAATAAAACTTACACAGCTTAACCATATTTGTTTTATTTACATTAAGCTTAAGTTCTTTGAATTGTGTGTTTTCAAGCATTTTTAATGTCCCCTTTCCAATAAAGAAACACTACTGTTCCTTTTAATCAAGGTGTCCGGAGTTCGAATCTCCGATGGGTCACCATAAAGCCGCA
>ERZ894244.246-NODE-246-length-44180-cov-13.769700_pt1 | contig 44180 bp, 40 predicted proteins | sample MGYA00380299_ERZ894244 | MGnify/ENA primary metagenome ERZ894244 (study PRJEB32331, sample SAMN06328444) | human gut metagenome | biome: human gut microbiome; feature: stool | host: Homo sapiens | collected 2014-06-26 ... | reverse complement strand
GTGAATTGTGCAAAGCACAAGAGACACGTGGCTCCAAATTCACGTGTGAATTTGGTAGAAACAGTACAGTGTACTGTTTCGTAGCAAGTGGATAAAACAGCTCCCGCTCGCAAGAAAACGAAATTTATCTCACTTTCTCGAAGTCTTACAGTTCATAATTCTTTTCTGTATATTCAACCTGAAATTAGTAATTTATACTTTACTTTATACATAAACAATGCTATACTTTAACGGTAATGAAAACAGAGAGGTAATACTATGCATCAGGACGTTGAACAGATACTTGTGACCGAGGAAGAACTTAATAAAATTGCACATCGCTTGGCAGCGCAGATTACGAAAGACTATGAAGGCAAGAAGCTTTTGCTCATAGGTGTTCTTAAAGGCTCAATTTACTTTTTTACCGACCTTTCAAGATATATTGACCTGCCGTGTAATATTGATTTTATTCAGGCATCAAGCTATGGCTCAGGCACTGTTTCAAGCGGCAATATCAATATTATCAAGGATGTTGCAGATGATTTGACGGGATTTGATGTTTTGCTTGTGGAGGATATTCTTGATACGGGCAACACGCTTAAATATATTCACGATATGCTTTCTAAGCGTAATCCCGAATCTATAGGAGTTGTTACCCTTCTTGATAAGCCGGCAAGGCGTATCGCTGATATCAAGGCTGACTATGTAGGTACTGACGTGCCTGACGCTTTCGTTGTAGGCTACGGTCTTGATTATGACCAGTATTATCGTAATTTGCCGTATATCGGTGTGCTCAAAAAGAGCATATACGAAAAATAATTGAATTTCTTAATTTGAATAACAGACGGTTTTCTCCTTTGCGAGAAATTAAAAGGGAATTGGGTTAGACTCCCAAGCAACAGCCATTACCGTATTTGATGAAGAAAAATCATCAGCCATTGGGAAACCGAGAAGGCGATTTTTTAAGCAATGCTATATCATAAGTCGGGAGACCTGCCGCAAACTTAAATTCAGCTTTTGGGCAAGGGAAAGCAATGATTTAAAAGTCCGTACTATTATTGTATCTTTTCCTCTGTCCTAAGCGACGGAGGATTTTTTTATGCGTAAATATTTATGCGTTTTAATGTCAATAATTTTATGCCTGACGGTGTTTTGCGCTTGCTCAAACGGCAAAACCGCCAACGTGGCAGGAAGTACAAACATTACTTCATCAACTTCGAGTGAACAAACGACAGACACAGAAGAAGTAACTGTAACGGCAAATGAGGTTCAAACCACACAAAAAAAAGATAAAAAAACAACCAAAAAAGGCGAAAAGGCTTCGACTGCCGCTAAATCTGTTTCAAAAAAAGATAATAAAAAAACTACCGACTCCTCAAAAAAGTCGAACAGCAAGTCAAAAAGTAATTCTAAATCAAAAAGCAATAAAGAAACTAAAAAGAAGTATTCTAAAGAAAAAGACTCTAAGGCTAAAAAGCCGAAAAAAACTTTGCAAAAAGAGAATGACGATAAGGTTACTCAAACCACCTCGTCTGAGATTAATTGCTCAATCACGATTGAATGTAAGTCAATTCTCGATAATATGGACGATTTGAAACCGGAACACGAAAAATACGTTCCCAAAAACGGAATTATGCTTGATAATTATAAAACCACGCTTAAAAGCAAGAGCACAGTTTATGATTTGTTTAAAAAAGCGTGCAATGATAAAGGCATAACCTATACTGCAGTGGCTTCTATTTATAGTGTTTATATTGCGGGAATAAATAATATTGATCAAAAGGATTGCGGTGACGGAAGCGGCTGGATGTATAGTGTCAACGGAAGCTATCCAAACGTAGGCGTAGATTTAAAAAAGCTTAAAGACGGTGATAAGGTTGTATTTACATACACCTGTTCATATAAAAAATAATTTCATATTAGGAGGTTAATAAATATGAAAAAATTAATTTCAGTTACACTTGCAATTTGCATTGCATTGACTTCTCTTTTCACAGGGATTTATGCAATGGCAGACAGCAAGGTAACAAGCAACGACGTTAAAACAAAAATTAATGAAAGCGCAATATATCTTATGTCTGTTAAAAAGGCAGGCTTTACTGTTGATAATGCCGGCAGCCTCAACTCATTTATACGTGCAGGCGTAAATATGAGCGACTATAAGGCTGAGTTTGCAAAGAGCGTTAAGGAAAATCTTGACTCAAACGGCGGCAAGATTCAATCAACTGTAGGATATGACGAGAATAACAACTGGGCTCCTATCAAAGGCGAGTCTGCAGGTGTTTATGCAAACGTTATTTTAGCGCTTGACTGCTTGGGCTATAATGCAAAGAACTTTGAGGGTTATAATATTGTATCTGCATTTGAAAATGTTAAACTTGTTAAGGATAACGAAAATCAATATCTTTTCTCTTCAATCTTTACTGTAGCAAATAAATACGGTCTTAAGGATTATCTCAAGAAGGCTCAAAACTTCCTTGTAAATAATTACTATGAGTTTGGTACAGGCTCAACATATTATACCAGCACAGACAGCACATCTCAGTTCGTAATCGCTGTTGCACCGTATGCAGGCTATCAGTCATTTGTAGATGATGCACTTGCATCAATTGAAAACTTCAAGAAAGACGGCGGCTATCTTTATAATCTTGACAACACCTACAGTGAGCCGATGGTAAATGCCGATTCAACAGCTCTTGCGCTTGCCGCTTATTCTGCCGCAAATAATCTTGACAAGGCACAGAAGATTTACACCGAGCTTTCTGCATTTGAATGTAAAGACACAAAGGGTGCTTACTATTACGAAGCTAAAGATAAAAGCGAAAACCCAACTGCGACGGCAGATGCACTCACAGGTCTTATGTATTTCTATGATGCACTCAAGGCTAAAGAGGCTTATGATGCAACAACCACCACTACTGCTCCTTCAACAACTAAGCCGACAACTAAGAAGGCTACAACATACGCTAAGGACGGCAGCTATGTAAATAAAAAGCAAAAGAAAGTTTCAATCAAGAAGCTTAAAAAGGCAAGAAAAGGCTTTAAGGCAAGCTGGAAAAAGGTGACAGGCGTATCAGGCTATCAAATCCAAATTTCAACTTCAAAGAAGTTCTCAAGAGAAACCTCAACCTATTCTATTAAGGGCAACAAGAAAACTTCTAAGTCATTTAAGGGCTTAAAGGCTAAAAAGACTTACTATGTTCGTGTTCGTACCTATAAAAATGCAAAGGTAAACGGCAAGAGTGTTAAGGTATACTCATCTTGGTCTAAGGTTAAATCTGTTAAGACTAAATAAGTCGGTTGTGAATAAACATCCATAGCGTCGAAAGAAACTCCGTGTTTGAATAAATTTCTGCGAAATTTATAATAAACACTTCGTTCCTTTCTCCTTTTCCCCAAAAAGCTTACGCTTTCCGGGGACCCACTACGAAAAGGAATTAGAAATACGTATTTATCTACGTTTTTCTAATTCCTTAATTTTTTATATCAATAACATTTGAACGTTTTGTCTTAATATCCTAAAGGATACGGCGACAAAACGTTGGGCACTTTGAATTTTTAGCAAAGGGGCAGTACCAGCGTACAGCTCCCTTCACTAAAAATCCAATTCTGACTATTTCTTCGCAACCGCTTTTGGTGAGGTGCGTAAGATTTTGCATATCAAAAAGGGATTAGATATTTTTTAATATCTAATCCCTTTTTGACTGTCGATAAAGTGGCTAAAACGCGCCGTGTTTAAATTTTCATAAAGTGATAACGTAGGGCAAGGGCTTGCTCTTGCTGAAATAGAATTTAAAAATTACATTTATAGAAAAGTGGCTTGAACGTAATGTTCAAGCCACTTTTGGCGCTTTCCGTCTTTTGCTCGGGGGCAGTACCAACGTACAGCTCCCGCTCGCAAAATACGAAATTTATCTCACTTTCTCGAAGTCTGACAGCGTGTAGAAATTTGTAATTGGACTTTTTCTACACGCTGAAAGGGATTAGATATTTTTTAATATCTAATCCCTTTGTTTTGTTATATTTTGACTATTTTACTGTAATGCTTTTTGCCTGAATAAATGTGCCTTTGCCGCCGTCTGTTGTAATCTCAACGGTGTCGCCTTTATTTACAAGCATTACTTCCATACAGTCGCCTACGTTAATGTAATAATATTTTCCGTCAACCTTAAGGTAATAAACAGAATTGCCGTCGTTTACGCTTGTTTTGATATCTTCAACCGTGCCTGTAACTGTGCCCTTTGCTGTTTCCTTACTTGGTTTGGTTGTTGTTTCGTTTTCGGTATTATTTGCATTATTGTTTGCATTGTTATCGTCCGTGATATCTGCGTTGTTCGACTCGCTTATCTTGCTTTCGTCAACAATTATGTTCGATTTGTCAACATTGTCTGCAATGCCCTTTTCTTTAAGTGCGTCAATGTAGTTTTCAATAGCATTGTTAAGCGCTTTGGCATCACTCTTTGCAGTATCAAGAAGTCCTGTTCCGACAACGGTTTTATCCTTAAGGCTTACGAATGCATATCCCTTAACCGTGTTGCTGTCACCGTAAAGTGACATAAAGTAGGTCGGATTGCCGTCAATTCCCAAAAGAATAGGGAACGTTGCCTGATAGCCATAGTTCTGTACTGCGTCGGTTGCCGACTCTTGAGCCGAAATTTCCGTTGCACCCGGGCTCTTGTAATATCTTGCTTCCTTGGTACGCTGATTGATAAGAATAAAGCCGAAGTTTGAAGCGTCTGTTTCGGCAGAGGTTACACCCGTGAATACCCAAACGTCATCGTCCATAGCAATGTTACCGCTGCCTGTTGAAGCAATGTTTACGTCGTTTTGGAAAATTATTGAGTTCCAGAAGCCGTTTTGAAGCTTGCCGTGATAGTTGTACTGCTCAAGAACGAGCGCCTCACTGTAAACCACGTCAATCCAATTAAGGCGCTTGTCATTCTTTACTGTTTCAATATCGTAATATTTGCTTTCGCCTGTAAGCGCATCTGTAATGATTGCACCCTTAACGTCTGTACCGCCGTAAAGACCGATTGTTTTGTCAAGCACGGCTGTAATCCAATATGGGTGCATATTATCGTCAATTTCAAAGTTTGGCGTATCAAGAAGCTCTGTAGGATACTGGAAACGAAGGTGACGAATAAGCTTTTCGTTGAAAAGCTCGGCAGGTGAATACTTAATGCCCTCGCCGAATTTGTCAACACAGTTTACTGCCGTAACCTTTTGGCTTACAAGGTCAACGAGCATATAAGCCGGAGTGCCGTTTTTAGTATTGTTCATCCATTTGAAGAAGTCGGCATATTGAAGATATGCAACTCTGCAAGGAGTGTTTTTGTAGTTAATTTGTGTTGAATTGTCGCTTACAACATACTGGCTCTTGTATTCTTCAAGAGAGCCTAACTGCTGGTCGGCAAGCGCAATTGCACGGTTAGAGTCAAGACGTGGCACTTTGTCATAGCTGATATCTTCAAAGTCATTTTCAAAGTTGCCGTCGCTGATTGTAAGAAGGTTGCTGTACGATTTTGCACGGAAAAGGGTTACACCGGTAAGATATCCGACAGCCATAACAACCACGAGCACACCCACAATTATTACGGGTACTAACGATTTTTTCTTAACATATTCTTTTCTTTCGATTTTCTTGTTAGCTCTGCAAACAAGTGCAAATGAAAGCATAAATACAACTACAAGAAGAATTAAGAAAAGATACATCTGCGTGTCTTTAAAGTTTAATGCCGGGAGCATCATATAGTAAGCAATGCCGCCCACTACTGCCGTGATAAGGAAAGAAATGAGCAAGCGAAGCGGAATTTTTGTCGGCTTAACTACCGCCGTTACCTCGTCGCTTTTCGGCCATTTGATTTTTTCCTTAAATTCGTTGATAACCTCATCGGCATCATAATCCATATTTGGAATTTTGTTGTCCATATTTTATCTCCAATCTAAGATAGTTTAACTATTATACTATAATTTACATATTTAATCAATATATATATTATATATATTGCAGCGTGTAGAAAAAAACAAATTATAAATTTCTACACGCTGTTAGACTTCGAGAAAGTGAGATAAATTTCGTCTTTTGCGAGTGGGAGCTGTACGTGGGTACTGCCCCCGAGCAAAAGGCGAAAAGCGCCAAAAGTGGCTTGAACATTACGTTCAAGCCACTTTTCTATCAATATAGTTTTTGATTCTATTTCGGCAAGAGCAAGCCCTTGCCCTACGAAATCACTTTATGATAATTTAAACACGGCGCGGTTTAGCCACTTTATCGACAGTCTGAAAGGACTTGGAAAAATCCAAGTCCTTATTTTTTATGCAAACATAACAGAAGCAGCTATAAGATACTGACCTGCATAATAGAGAAAATGATTTACAAACAAATGAATCGGTTTATCCTTTCCTCTGCCAAAGAAGGTGTTAGACAAAACAGCGTCCGAAAGTAAAAACAATACAGAACCGATTGCCATAATAACGTAAGCCTTTTGAAAATGAGTAACAAATACGGCAATAATTGAAATAATCGAAGTCATTGCAAGAAACGCTACATAAACTGCAACAATACGTCTGTATGCGCCGTAGTGAACTTTCATAAGATTTGCAGAAGCTACGGTCAATACGCCGATTATTACAGATACAACAGCGGCAATAAGAACCAAGTACCATTTCATCTTAATTGAATAAATTACAGCGCAGAAATAGAAAATATGACCGATTAGAAAGAAAATAAATCCACCCTTCAAATAGATTTTTTCTTCATTTTTATATATTCCCTTTAAGTCAAGCAAAATATCGCCAACAAGACCAAGCGCTCCGCCCATTATAACAAGTGAACCGTATGTATATGCCTTATAATTTGTAATAAGAGCAAATACTGCGGTTAAAAGATAGCAAAGGCTTGATACAGACTTAAAAATCAAATTATTCACACTGTAACCTTTGCTCCTGTTAAAGCAAAATATGAGTGAAATCACAACACCTACTGATAAAACAACATAATACATAATTAATATCACCCCCTAACAGTTAAATTTGATTTTGTATCATCTGTTTAAATTTCTTTTTCTTATTAAGATAAATAATAATTAGCGGGATATCCGCAAGAAGCCACGCAACAGGACCTGCATAACAAATTGCGTTAAATCCAATGACCTTTGCAAATATAAGAGCAACGGCAAGTCTTCCAAAAAATTCTCCTGCTCCGGCAATCATATTGGCATAAGTAAAGCCGAGACCTTGAAGTGTATTTCTAAATACGAATAATATTGCAACAAGACTGTAACATTCTGCAATAGCCCAAAGATAATGATTAGCCGCATTCATTATTTCAGGATTATATTCTTTCATAAAGAGTTTAACAATAAAAGGACCTATTCCTACCAAAATTGCACTACAGAAAAGGGATACAATTACATCAAGAATAAATATTTTCTTAACGCTTTTAATAATTCTTTCATACTTTCCTGCACCGTAATTTTGAGAAACAAAGGTCATATTGCCTACGCCCAAACCTGACATAGGAATATTGGTAAGCTGCTCTACCCTGCCGGCGGCGGTAAAACCGGCTATTACATTAGCTCCAAATCCGTTTACAGCGGTTTGAAGTACCATTGAACCTATTGAGGTAATACTGAATTGAAGCGAAATAGGAATTCCTATTTTAATTTGCGACCATGAAGTTTTCAAGTCAAGTTTAAGAGAAGATTTATTAATAGTATATTCTTCGGTATGCTTAAACACGCTTATTGCAGACAAAATCATTGCAACAAGCTCGCTTATTGCGGTTGCCCAAGCAGCACCTATAACACCCCATTTAAAGTAGCCAACAAATAGGATATCAAGTATCAAATTGACTATTACGCTTACAATTAAAAAATAAAGAGGTCGTTTACTGTCGCCGACTGCACGAGAAAGAGAATTGAAATTATTAAGCGACATTTGAATAGGTACGGCATAATAGAGCACGTCAATATATTGCGCTGACATATCAATAATCTCGTCAGGTGTGTCGATTAATCTTAAAAGAGGACGAGAAAGGAAATGCGCAACTATCATTATAATCATACCGATAAGAAATGAAAGAGCAATACTGTTACCGGCATATTTATTCATTTTATCAAATCGTTTGGCTCCAAAAGCTTGAGCAACAGAAATCGTAAAACCTGAGGTAAGCCCTAACGATGTTCCTATTATAAAGTTGTTAATCGAACCGACATTTCCGACAGCGGCAAGTGCGTTAGTTCCTACAAATCTGCCGACAATAATATTATCCACCAAATTATAATTATATTGAAGCATTGAGCTTGCCATAATAGGAAGAGCAAATAAAATAATACTCTTTAAAGGTTTTCCGTTTATCAAATCCGTTTTCATTATATTTCCTCTATGTATACCTTTATCTTAAATAACTTTAACATTAATAATATGACAAGTCAATACAAAATGCAAATTATTATAATTATTTGCAAACAAAAGGTTAATTGGACAAATGCTCTCATCATATATTTAATCGGTGATGAAAATGCTTTCAGCAATAATTTCTGCAATAAGTGCAAATTTGATTTATTTTATATTGCACATTCAAAACACGTCAAATTTTCCAAAACCCCTTTCGCCGAAAGAAGAAAAAGAAAAGCTTGAGCGAATGAAAAACGGCGATAAAAGTGCAAGAGCTGTTCTAATAGAAAGAAATCTTAGACTGGTAAGTCATATTGTTAAAAAATATTATTCAAAAACAAATGATAACGATGACTTAATAAGCATAGGCACAATCGGTCTTATAAAAGCTATTGATTCTTTCGACAGCGAAAAGTGCGTTCGTCTTGCTACATATGCGTCACGTTGTATTGAAAACGAAATATTAATGCATTTCAGAACAGGAAAGAAACAGTCAAACGACATATATTTAGGTGATGCACTTGATGTTGACAAAGACGGTAATCCGCTTACTGTTGAAGATACAATCAGTTCGCCTGTTGATTTAGCCGAAGATTTAGAAAAAAAGATACAATGGGAAAAAGTATCACGCATTATAGAAAAAATGCCAAACGGCAGAGAAAAGGAAATTATCGTATTAAGATATGGATTAAATAACAAAAAGCCTCTAACGCAAAGAGAGATTGCGCAGAGGCTGAAAATAAGCAGAAGTTATGTTTCGAGAATAGAAAAAAAGGTATTAACTGATATAAAAAATGAAATAGATTAATTACTTATTTTTTAATTGTTCTTTTAATGTTTTGTTTTCTTCCTCCAAAGCTTCAAGCATTGCTATATTCTGTTTCAATTCCCTATTGACAGATTTCAATTGAAAATCAAGATTTGAATTAATTATTTCAAGCCTTTGACATTCAAAATTGACATCTTCAAGTGCCGCCATAAGACGTGATATTTCGTCCTTAAGTTTTTGCACATCAGAATTTTTAACCATATAAATCCCCTAAAATAAAAAGCAATAAAGAGGTTGATAATCCAACCTCTTTGATTTTGCGTTAATTATCAATATCGACGTCCTTCTCAAAGTAACGAGAGCCAAACCAATTAACTTTAATTGAATAATCCTTTTCAAGTTTTTCTGTCTTGCTTGTGCTGTCGCCGGAAGAAAGTGCTTTTTTAGCGGCATACTGCCAAGTTGTAAGGTCACCATTGCCGACAAAATACATAATATGATAACCATAATCCGACTTAACAATATCAGTATCGCCTGCTTTTCTTGAAGGATCAAAACTCCAAGCTGAGAATGAATTTACCATTTGACCCGGTACTACATCTTCGTAAAGACCGCCGTTATCTTTAGAACCTGTATCCGAAGTATTATTTTTAGCAAGTTGTGCAAAGCTCTTTTCTTTCTTATCGCCTGCGTTAAACTCATCAAGAATCTTTGTAGCTTTCTTATATGCTGCAGACCATTGCTTATCTGTTGCATCCTTAGCTGCTGTTTTATTATCACTTGTTTCAGGAGCAATAAGGATATGACGGACATTAACAGTCTTTCTGTTCTGAATTGAAGCAGGAGAAAGAACATAAACTACGGTCGTACTGTATTGATATGAATCGCCTGCTTTTCTCTTTGAACTATAAAGCCAATCAAGACCCGGATAGCTTTTCTTATCCTTGTCATCAGCAGTTGCAATAGCATAGCCTTTATTCTTAAGATTTTCCTTTGTAACGCCATATTCAGTTGAATAACCGGCATCCTCATAAGCAGTTTTATAGAACTTATCAGATGCATACTTTTGGCAAAGAGCAGTAAAGTTAGAAGCATCTTTTGCAAGTGCCTTCTTAAATGCCTTTGCATCATCTTCACTTGAACATTCAAAAAGTCTTACGTCAACTGCAAGAAGTTCATCTTCGTGATCCTTCTTATAATTATCATAATCTTTTGTTGTATATTCTTTTTCATTTGACTTGTCGCTAAGTTCGCTCTTATAGTTATCGGCAATATAACTTCTTGTTGCTTCTTGGGTAAACAAGCTTTCAGTTACGCCCTTACCCATTGCTTTAACAAGATAACCGCTTAAAGTATATCCATACTTATGAGCTGATTCTCTGTACTGCTGAAGTGTTTCCTTGAGTTCTTTCTTTTGTTCCGCAGTAATCTCAGGGTCTTTTCCGTTATTCGCAGCTTTAGCGGCAAGATAATATGTATATGTTGATTCAATAGATTCGATTACTTCATCGTGAATATACTCTTCCCAAGTAACAGTTTCGTTATCATCATTTTTTGTTGTTTGTTTAGAAAGCTTTTTGTCAAAATCAACATCAAGATTGTACTGCTTAGGATCAAGACCGTACTGGCTGTACTGCTGCTGTCTGGTTCTTAAATTATTATAAGTCAATGCAAAATAATAATTGTATGTAGCAACCTTGATTTTTGCCTTTTCGCTGCCGTCCTTATTAGATACAGTCATACCGGTAAAAGTTTGGGCAGGAATGCTGAGAGAAGCAATGAAGCCTTTTCTGACAGCACCGGTTGCAACATAAGTTACAAGAAGTGCAACAACTACAACAATACAAACTGCAGATTTGATAATTTTAATCGTTTTTGGAGCAAGTCCGTTACTGTTAGCTCCTACTGCAGAATACTTTTCGCTGAGCTTCTTAATTTCACCGGAAAGCTTTTCAATTTCTTTTTCGTCGTCACAGTCGTCTTTTTTTGCTTTAAGAGCATCGATTTCTTTCTTTATTTCTGCTCTTTTTGCTTCGTTCTTTTCACGATTTTTTGCAGCCTTAGCAGCTTTTTTTTCAGCAGATTTTTTTGCCTTAGCGGCTTTTTTTGCCGACTTATCATCAGCATTCAAGCTGCCGCCTGTCAACAAATCATCTTCTAATTGTTTTTTTGCCATATTTTCGTCCTACCTATTTCAATCAAATTTAATTCACAAAATATTTTACACTATTGTAACTAATATTACAAGTTTTATTTTGTTTTTTCTGAAAATTATATACAATTATATACAAAATGATACTAAATCATTTAATTATTGCCTGATGAAGCACTTGTTGTGGCTTGAGCAGAATTTGACGAGGATGCCGTTGCTGACTCTGCCGCTGCCTCTTTAGCAGCCTTTTCCTTATCAACTGCCTTCTTAATTGCATTCTCATGCACTTTAATTTCTGCTTTATCAATCATATTGCTTAATCTGTCGGATTTTATTTGAGTAATAATTTTAGATTGATATTCAGGGCAATCATTAATAAAGAACATAATATGATAACCATAATCGCTCTTTACAATTCCTGTATCACCGTACTTACGTGAATCGTCAATTGACCACTTTTCAAAATCCGGCACCATTTGACCGAGCGTTACACTTTCATAAAGACCGCCGAAAGAATCGTTTGAGCCTGATGAAGTTGAAGCTGAGTCTGTACTGTATTGCTCTGCAAGCTTTGCAAATTCATATTCGCTTTTATTTGTTTTATCAAATTTAGCAAGAATAGAGTCAGCTTTTTTCTTAGCTGCTGCCCATTGTTCATCCGTATATTCAGCTTTTTCCGAAGTGCTTGACGATGAATTGCTGCCACTCTCAGGAGCAACAAGAATATGCCTTACAGTGTATGTTTCATTCTCTTCAACGCTTGCCTTAGAAGTTTTTAATACAATGTAAATATATCCTGCACTCTCATCAATATAATACTTCTTTGAGCCTACCTTTGTATCATCTGAGAAAAGCCATGTATTCATCTTATCATCAAACGGTGAATCACTTCCGGAAACAGTTGTAACAACATTACTTTCATATGACTTAACAGCCTCTTCCCTCGCCTTTTTCTCGGTAAGTGTGCTGTCCTGCTCCATTGATGACTTAACTTGAGAATCAATATAAGATGAATAAACTTCAGGCACAAGAGCAATAACTGATTTTTTATCTTTCATCTTAGCCATAATTTTCTCGGCAGTTTTAATTGATTCGTTCTTAGAATTGTCATCTGTTGCATCATAAGGAGAAGCAATATAATAAAATTCTATTTTCTTATAATCATTTTTGTGGTCATTATAATATTTATCAACATCGTTATCCGTAACTTTTGTTTCACACTTAAACTTGCCCTTGTAATTAGCGCTTAAGTAATACTGTTCAAGCATAATCCTTATTGTATCCTCTGAACAATATGTACCAAAGTTTGCTTTGATGTATTGGTCAAGACTGACATCATTTTGAGATGCGGAATCCTTAAGAGTTGAAATCTGCTTTTCAATAGTTTTCTTTTGGGCGCTTGTTAGAGTTACACCCTCCTCAAGCGCTTTGGAATAATAGGTCGTAATCTGTTCAACTTCTTTAAGCGCTTCGGTTTCAAAAAACTTTTGCCACGAAATCTTATTTCCGTCATCATCTGTTGTGTATTGCTTTGAATAATCTTTAGTAGTATCAAGACTGTAATAACCGTAGGAAGCATATTGCTCATAATAGCTTACGATGCTTGCGTAATAATAGTCGTACATTCCAATACTGATTTTTTGCCCGTCAACAGTTGCAACAACAGAAGCGGGATTCATATATTTGCCCTCTTTGCCGTTAGGTACAGTATAATATCTAACGCCAAAAGTAGCGACAACTGCAATTACTGCTGCAAGAAAAATTGCAAGCGGTATAAATTTAAGCGGCTCTTTGTTAATAACAATCTTATTATCGTTTGAATTATCTAAAGCTTGTGTTGGCTTCGGCTCGCTTACTTTGTCAAATGAAATTGAATAGTCTTGATTTTCCATAACAAGGTTTTCATCAAGCGTCGGCGCTTTTGCATCAAATTCCCAATTGTCGCTTGTTTCGTATTTAACACCGTCTTTTTCTTCAAGACCGGAGTCAACTGAATCATTATTAATGTCAGTCAATTTTTCCTCATTTTCGTTTAAGTCTTTTTCGTCCATAATTTCACTCCTGTATTTTCCGTTTTATCAAAAACAGAAAAATATGTTTAAATTCCTATCAATTATACAATATATCGTTTAAGATTGCAACACCTTAACAATATTTATAAATTAAAATTTATATTATAATAATATAAACAGTTTAATTTTTATTCATATCCTGTTAACCTTAAATTATTATACTTGCAAAATCAGTATAAGTAGTGTATATTATACTTTGTATTTTATACTGTTTTGTAGCAAACAAATAAAAATATTATTTAAATTAATATATAAGCGTAATTATTCGCTGAGGTTTAAATTATGAAAGAAAAGTTAATTAACTTAAAGGAACAATACAAAAAAAATCCTGCTTGGTGCTGGTTGCTTGCAACTGTATTCTTTTTTCCTTTACTTCCGGAATATGTAAGTCCGTTTTTGTTATTTATAGGATTTATTGTTTTTAAAGTGCAGTGGTCGAAAGAAGGTAAAAAAGCAAAAGTCGGCACACTCGGAAAGCTTATGATGGCTTTTATGGGATTTGCACTTATCAGCACTCTTTGGTCAGACACCAAATTTTCCACAATCTCAACCGCAGCTTTATGGTGGGGTATGTTTCTCATTGAAATTATGATACATAATATAGTGAGAACAAGAAAAAAAATTGACAGACTTTTAGCCGCAATGTCACTTTCGGGTGCAATTAACGGAATTGTAGCAATACTTCAAATATGCTCATATACATTATTCAAATACAAATACATTACTAAATCGCAGGTATTTGTAACGCCGTTTTATAAGCCACTTGACAAAGCTGTTTATAATTGGCTTCCTTTTGATATCGACACAACTCTTTGGTGGGATTCAAGAGCAAGCGGATTTTTCTCAAACCCCAATCTTTTGGCAACATATTTGATGATTGTATATCCAATATCAATCTATCTTTTCTTAAACACAAAGGGCAAAAAGCATAAGCTTATGTACTTTATGATAAATGTGCTTATCAGCGGCGGTATCAGTGCAACATTGACACGTGGCGGTTGTGTAATAGCAATTATCGGTTGGTTGTTTATGTTTATTGTGTTATTTAAACAGCACAAAAAGCCGCTTCTTGAAATATTTGTGCCGACCGTACTTGTTATAGTTCCTTCACTTCTTACAAGATACGGAATTATATTCAAAGTAAGGGGTGCGGGCAGCGAGGCAGCTAAATCATCAGCGGCTCACCTTAAAATTTGGGGCAGTCTTCTTGACTATATATTCCACCACGCTTTACCGTTTATAATCGGAACCGGATTCGGAATTGAGCAAACAGGTCAAATTCTTTTAAATCAGTATCAGCTTGACAAGCCACACGGTCATAATTTTGTCCTTGAAACGTGGGTTGAGCTTGGCATTGTCGGCCTTGTCTTATTGTTTACCGTATTAATTTGCGGATTTGGCAAGCTTCTTGAAATCAACGCAAACAACGGCAAAAAATTCACCCTTGTATTTTGCGTATTCACATCAATGATGATGTATCTCCTTTTCGGACTTACAGATTACATTTTCAATTCACCTAAGCAGATTATTAATTTATTTATTCTTTTAGGCTTAACGCAAGCGCTCAGCCATTGTTATGACAAAACAATCATACACGATGCCGACAGTTTAAGAAAAGCCGCACAAAAGGAATTGAAAAACACAATCAATCAAAAGCCTATTAAGCATAAAAGAGGCAAGAAAAAACATATTAATACGTAAAAAAACGGGCTGTCTCACAACAATGTGAAACAGCCCTTAATATTTATTTTCTGTTTTCTGAGGCAAGCTGTATTAAGTTATTAATAATTCTTTCAAGGCGCCTTGTCATTTCCTCAGGAGAGTCCTTCATGCCCCTTTGTGCCCAACCAAAAACAATACCGACAAAGCCATAGCCCAAAAACTCGGCAAACATCATATTTTCATTATAATTTGATTTAATACCGGAATTTTTTTCAAGGCAGTCGATAACAACCATAAATTGTTCATAAGCAAGGCGGTTGATATATCTTGACAAATCATTGACATCAATTTTAAATGCATTTAGATAAAATTTCTTTTCATCAACCATTGTTGTAAAAAGTCTCATAAAATGCTCATACATATTATCAAATGAAAATCCGTCAATAAGCGGTTCCATAAGTTCCTTATATACAATCCAATCAAGAAGTTCATATTTATCCTCAAAATGATAATAAAATGTCTGCCTGTGGAGTGAGCAATTATTAGTGATGTCAGAAACCGAAAGCTTTTCAAACGGCTGATTAGCCATTAATTCCTTTAATGATTTAGCAAGCTTAAGCTGAGTTGAATAAGAACAACCGAGTTTATTGTTTTTAGGCATAGCATCCTCCGAATTATGTCACATTTAATAATATGTATAATTTTCACGACAGCTATATAATAACACAAAAGTATAAAATATACAAGTGTATAAAAGAAAAAGGCAGGATAAAAAATATCTTGCCTTTTTTGGTGATTATTCACAAGAAAAAACTATTTTTTCGTTTTAGTCGAAACGGTATTTGAGAAACTCGAATTAATATATCCTTTTCTTACTGCACGAACTTTATAATAATACTTTTTATTTTTCTTGAGTTTTTTATCTTTAAATATTTTTTTCGAAGCACTGACAGTTGCAACTTTTTTATATTTCTTTGATTTACTCGTACTTCTGTAAATTTCATAAGAGGTTGCCTTTGAAGCGGCCTTCCACCCTATTTTTATTGAGGTTTTTGATTTAGACTTAATCTTAAGTTTTGACGGTGCTGCTGCTTTTGAAACAGAAACATAAACAGCATCAGCCGCCACAATACGATTATCAACAACGGCAACAGCATAAACCGTGCCTGTATTTCGCTTTAAATAAGCTTTTTTATATAGAGAGCATGACGTTATTTTGCTGTACCTGTAATACGGCATTGAACTGCTGTAATAAATTTTAGCATTTTGAAGCGAACAATCCACTCTTATTTTTTTACCGTTATTAACATTTGAAACATTTATATTAACAAAGCTTCCCTGTTTTTCATCGCAAAGTGCGCTCAATTTAAGCGGCATAACGTAAGAAAGAGGCTTTCTTGAAACATCCCTATAAATATTTGCTGCCGATTCAAAAAGGCAATAAAGCTTGCCGCCTTCAGGATAAGTAAGTTCAAGCATAGGCGGACAACTTAAAATGTTATCAAGCGTTTTACTTCCGTTTGACTGATTAAATGTATACGTATAAAGATATGAACAATAAATTCCTTTTGTTTCATTACGACCGTATGATATTGAAGCAAACATCCTAAGTTTACCTTTATAATCCGTTAAAGAAAAACCTTGGGTATAGCTTGGAAGATAAAATTTATAATTATACTTTAAATAATAGGTATTTTTAGCTTTGTTATATATAGGTGTATAACAGTAAGCATAGCTGTCGGAGCCTGCGCCGAATGTTCCGAGATAGACGTGACCGTTTTTGTATACCACGCTTGAAGCAGAATAAATAAATTTGTTTGAATCGTTTTCCTCTATCGTATAATTAACATTCACGAATTTGCTTGAAAAGCGCAAATATTTGTAAAAATCATCAAGCGAAATAACACCTACCGCTGAAGCAGAAGCCTTTGCGATAAGAATTAAGCCGTTTGCACTATCAAATGCAATGCCTCCGACATGGTAAGAATCAGGCAAAACAAGAGTTTTCACAAGTTCGTTATTGTTGTCAAGAACATAAACAACAGATTTAGAAATCGAAGCGCCTTTAGAGTCTGTCGAACTGTCGTAAGCAGTTATAAGAGTATAATGATTAACCTTGCATATAGCTTGAGGGCACATAGTTTGCGTGGTTGCAAAATGTTTGGTTTGCTTATTGTATGACACGCTTGAAACAAGACCCGGAATAAGATATGCACCGTCTGTAACCTTTGAATTAAATTCGGGATAAGTTAAAAGCGTATCCATACTGTTAACACCGGGCACATCCTCTTGCGTTGTTGTTACGCTCGCAAAGGATTCGTAATCAACAGGCAACAAAGCAGTAACAATTAAAACAAAGGCTATAAATAAAGAGATAATTTTTTTATTTTGCATTTTATTACCTTCAAAAAAAGAATATGCCCTAATTATAAGGGCATATTCCTAAATTGTCAAATGTAGTTTATTCAGTTATTAATACATTCCGCCGCCCTGTGCTGCTGCCAAAGCTGCTGCCTGTGCCGCATCAGCCTGTGGGTCTTTTATATCGGTAACAAGTGATTCTGTTGTAAGAACCATTGATGCAACACTTGATGCATTTTGGATAGCAGAACGTGTTACCTTAGCCGGGTCAACAATACCTGCCTCAATCATATCGCAGTATTCGTTAGTTGCAAAGTTAAGACCGTAGCCGATTTTATTTGAATTCTTAATCTTGTCAACAATTACAGAACCTTCCTCGCCTGCATTACGAGCAATCTGACGTACAGGTTCTTCAAGAGCCTTAAGAACGATTTGAACACCTGTCTTAAAGTCTGCGTCATCAGTATCAAGAAGCTTTTCAACAGCCGGAATAGCATTAATAAGAGCAACGCCGCCGCCTGCTACAATACCTTCTTCAACTGCTGCCTTAGTAGCTGCAAGAGCATCTTCAATACGAAGTTTCTTTTCTTTCATTTCTGTTTCGGTTGCAGCACCAACCTTAATTACTGCTACACCGCCTGCAAGCTTTGCAAGACGTTCATGAAGCTTTTCTCTGTCGAAATCAGATGTTGTATTATCAATAGCAGTCTTAATTTGATTAACTCTGTTTTTAATTTCGTCGCTGTCGCCTGCGCCGTCAACGATAATGGTATTTTCCTTTGTAACCTTAACCTGACGAGCCTTACCGAGCATTTGCATTGTAGCGTCTTTAAGTTCAAGACCGAGATCGGAGGTAATTACCTGACCGCCTGTAAGAATTGCGATATCCTGAAGCATATCTTTTCTTCTGTCACCAAAGCCAGGAGCCTTAACGCATACGCAAGTAAATGTGCCTCTGAGTTTATTAAGAAGGATTGTTTGAAGAGCTTCGCCCTCAACGTCCTCTGCAATAATTACGAGTTTTTGACCGCTCTTAAGAACAGACTCAAGAAGAGGAAGAATATCCTGAATTGAAGAAATCTTTTTATCTGTAATAAGAAGCATTGCATCATCAATAACAGCTTCCATCTTATCCGTATCAGTTACCATATACGGTGATATATAGCCACGGTCAAACTGCATACCTTCAACTACTTCGCAAACTGTATCGGCAGTCTTAGATTCCTCAATAGTGATAACACCGTCTGCAGAAACTTTTTCCATAGCGTCGGCAATAAGAGAGCCAACATATTCATCAGCGGCAGAAACGGTAGCAACTCTTGCGATATCGTCAGAGCCCTTAACCTGCTCGCTGTTTGCTTTCACTGCATCAACTGTAGCGTCAACCGCCGCTTTGATACCGTTTTTAACAGCCATTGGATTTGCACCTGCAGCAACATTCTTCATACCTTCTCTTACAAGAGCCTGAGCAAGAAGTGTAGCTGTAGTTGTACCATCACCGGCATCATCGTTAGTTTTAGATGAAACCTCTTTAACAAGCTGGGCGCCCATATTTTCAAATGGGTCGTCAAGTTCAATTTCCTTAGCGATTGTTACACCATCATTAGTAATAAGCGGTGCGCCGTATTTTTTATCAAGAACTACATTGCGTCCTTTCGGACCGAGTGTAATTTTAACTGTGTTTGCAAGCTTATCAATACCTGCCTGAAGAGCTTTTCTTGCATCTTCGCCGTAAATTATATCTTTTGCCATAGTAATTACCTCCAATTATTCTACAACTGCGAGAACGTCTTTAACAGATGTAATAGTATATTCAACACCGTCAAGCTTAACCTGAGTACCTGAATATTTGCTGATAATAACTTTATCGCCGGCTTTAACGGTCATTGGGTTTTCCTCTGTTCCGGGGCCAACTGCAACAACCTCGCTCATTTCAGGTTTTTCCTGTGCTGATGCGGCAAGAATGATACCGCTCTTTGTTGTTTCCTCTGCTTCGACAGATTTTAAAAGAACTCTGTCAGCAAGTGGTTTGATTGTCATATTTATCACCTCTGAAATTATTTACAAACGTTTTAGCACTCTTAACTATCGAGTGCTAACAAATACTATTGTAGCAATTTTTTTCCATTTGTCAATAGCATTAACAAATTTTTAAAATTTTATTTTTAATAAATACTTATATAAACTTTTATGTCAAAAAACATATATTAATTACAAAACAAAATTTATTTAAATTCTGACAATATGCATATTTTGTATAACACTTGCATTATTTTGGAAAGTTATGTATAATATGTTCGGGTTTAATAAAAGGAGTTTATATATGGGTATTTATATTGCTTTGGGGTTTGTTTCCGTTATTGCAATTGTTATAGGCATAGCCTTGGCAAAAGCAAAAGAAACACAGCTTTGGTACATATTGTCAATAATAGGTACGGCTGTTTTAACAGTTATGATTGTATTTATAATAAATTATGCAATATCAGCTAATACGAGTGTCTCGTCGCCTGCTCTTGAAAACACAAATTGGAGAGAGCAAAAATCATATTCAAGAGATTATCAACTTACGGATGATTTATCAATTTGCGTTTCACTTCTTGATGACTCAAGCGGATATGCAGTATATGATACATACGACGGCCGAAGAATAGGCACTCTATTATTGCCAAACGACCAAATATCCGTCGATAATTTAGAACTTAAAATAGCTGACGCCAACAGCGACGGAAAAAATGACGTTGGGGTAGTTTCTCATAATAACAATATCATTTGGTTTAATTTTTCACCTAATAAGCAATATAGCAAAGAAAATCCAAACGGTTGCTTTGAAGTAATAGATTAAAACGAATATTTTATTTAAAGGCATTGATGCAATAAGAGCACCAATGCCTTTATTGTTTTACTTTTCATTCAAAAAAGTAAACTCGTCATTTTCGTAATCAACCTTGCATTTACCTGCAACTTTATCCTCAAGAATAAGTTCTGAAAGCTTATCTTCAATCTTTGTTTGAATTGCACGTCTAAGCGGTCTTGCGCCGTAAACCTTATCAAAGCCTTTGTCAGCAATAGCGTCAACAGCCTTATCGGTTACGTCAAGTTCAATACCGATTTCCTCGCATCTCTTATTAAGAGATTTGAGCATACGGCGGGCAATTTCCTTAATATCGTCCTTTTCAAGTTGCTTAAATACAACAATATCATCAACACGGTTAAGAAATTCCGGTTTAAATGTTGCACGAAGGTCAGCCATTACAAGCTTTTCAATATCGACATTTTCATCAACCTCGCCCTCGCCTTTGTGTTCAAAACCAAGTGCAAGCTTAGGGTCGGTAATTTTGGATGCGCCGACATTAGATGTCATAATAATTACGGCATTTTTAAAGCTTACCTTTCTACCTTGTGAATCGGTTAATACACCATCCTCAAGAATTTGAAGGAGCATATTAAATACATCGGGATGCGCCTTTTCAATTTCATCAAAAAGAACCACAGAGTACGGTTTTCTCCTGATTTTTTCGGTAAGTTGACCGCCCTCGTCAAAGCCTACATATCCCGGAGGTGAGCCGATAAGCTTAGACACGGTATGTTTTTCCATATATTCGCTCATATCAAGCCTGATAATCGCATCCTCATCGCCGAACATAGTTTCGGCAAGCGCCTTACTGAGTTCTGTTTTACCAACGCCTGTAGGACCAAGGAAAATAAACGAACCGATAGGTCGCTTAGGATTTTTAAGTCCTGCTCTGCCACGTCTGATAGCACGTGCAACGGCGGAAACTGCCTTATCTTGACCTACAATTCTCTTATGAAGCTCATCCTCAAGGTGTAAAAGCTTTTCCGATTCTTCTTTTGTAATTTGTGTAGCCGGAATACCGGTCCAAGAAGATACAACTTCCGCTATATCCTCGCTTGATACCTCTTTTACCTGATGAGACGAAAGATTTTTCCATTTTTCGGTTTCCTCATCAAGAAGAGTTTTCAAATTCTTTTCCTTATCACGAAGTTTAGCCGCCTGTTCAAAATCCTGTGAACGAACTGCCGAGGTTTTTTCCTCTTCAAGGGATTTTACCTCTTTTTCCATTGCCTTGATATTATCAGGTGCAGTATAAGCCTTAAGCCTTACCCTTGAAGCTGCTTCATCAATAAGGTCAATCGCCTTATCGGGCAAAAATCTGTCTGCAATATACCTTGACGACATTTTAACTGCATCATTGATAGCGTCATCGCTAATCTTAACCTTATGGTGAGCCTCGTATTTATCACGAAGTCCCTTTAAAATTTCAACCGTTTCTTCTTCTGTCGGTTCGCCTACCGTAACAGGCTGAAAACGTCTTTCAAGAGCAGCATCCTTTTCAATATTTTTACGGTATTCGTCGATAGTCGTAGCGCCGATTACTTGAATTTCGCCACGTGCAAGCGACGGCTTCAAAATATTTGCCGCATCTGTTGCACCTTCTGCAGCACCTGCGCCCATAAGAGTATGAACCTCATCAATGAAAAGAATAATATCTTTTGCATTTTTAACCTCGTCCATAGCCTTTTTTATTCTTTCCTCAAAGTCGCCACGGTACTTTGTACCTGCAACCATCGAGGTCAAATCAAGTGCAACAATTTTCTTGCCGTTTAAAAGCTCAGGAACTTCACCTTTGACGATTTTAAGTGCTAAGCCCTCAGCAATTGCGGTTTTGCCGACACCCGGTTCACCGATTAAGCAAGGGTTATTTTTGGTACGTCTTGAAAGAATTTGAATAACCCTTTCAATTTCCTTTTCCCTGCCGATAACGGGATCGATTTTTCCGTCTTTTGCAAGAGCAGTTAAATCTCTGCCGAATTCATCGAGTGTAGGAGTTTTAGACTTACCGTTTTTGCCCTTTTTTCCCGAATACTTATCATCGGCATTTCCTCTGCTCGATTCATTAACAAGCTCTTCAAGAAGTTGATGCTCGTCAATACCAAACGAATTTAGGAACTTAACGGCATAAGAATCGCTTTCCTGAAGAACAGCCATAAGCAAATGTTCTGTATCAACAAAGCTTCTTCTCATACTTCTTGCATATTGGAACGCAACGTCAAGAACTCTCTTTGTTCTCGGAGTAAAATCATCGGGAGTAAGTTTGGTTTGCATACCCTCTCCGATATATTCTTTAATTAAATTTTCAATATCTTCGGCGGTTACACCCTTTTCTTCAAGCATATTTACTGCAACACCGCCGTCTGTTTTAAGAAGTCCAAGCAAAATATGCTCGCTTCCTATATAGTTATGACCGAAATCCTCTGCCGCTTTAATAGCGTAATTAAGAACCTCGTTAGCTCTTTGAGTAAAATAACTGAACTTATACATAGTAATTCCTCCTTTTTAGGTCAAAGCCTACCAAGAGGTTAAAGCCTTAAGATAAGCTTTCCCTTACGTATTGTGCACGAATTTTATCTGTATCGTCAACAGTTAAGCCTTCATCACTTGCACTCATAATTGTGGCTGTTCCCACCTCGTGAAGAAGTTTTGATACTGTTTCATAGTTTTCATCAAAGCTACCCATTGAAATTCCGAGTCTAACAAGCGATATAAGGCTGTAGAATTCCTTTGAAGTAAGCTTTCTTGCCATTTTCAGTGTACCCATTGCTCTGAAGATTTTATCCTCAAAATCCTCATATTCAATAAGTTCCTGTCTGAATGTTCTTTCCTGCTTAACAATTTGCTCACATATACTGTTCAAATTATCAATAGCATTCTTTTCGGTTATTCCAAGCGTTATTCTGTTTGAAAGCTCATAAAAATCGCTTTCGTCACTATAAACAGGCTTAACATCAAAGCCAAGCTTAGACACCATATTTGTAAGTGATAAAATCATTCCTTTTGCCGATATTGCAGGCAGATGGAGAACAAATGATGCTTTAAGCCCCGTACCTAAATTCATAGGATTTGAGGTTAAAAAGCCAAGTCTTTCGCTGAAAGCAATTTTAAGATTATCAATAAGTATATCATCAAGCTTATCTGCCTTTTGATAAGCTTCTTCAAGATTTTGACCGGCTGCAAAAACAGAAAGCCTTATGTGATCCTCCTCACAAAGCATTATTGATACATCCTCATTTTTAGACACTAAAACCGTTCCAAAATTATTTTGCTTTGCAAATTCAGGACTTATTACACCCTGCTCTGCCATTGATATTCTTTTCAAGTCGTTTTCGCTTTGAAGTTCAATCAAATCAAATTCTCCTGCAACAGGCGAATTTTTAACTGCGGCAAAAATCTTTTTACAAACCGATTTTCTTATTTCATTACTCATTCTTGAGGGAAAAGGAGCGTCTGCAAGGTTTCTTGCAAGCCTTATTTTTGATGACATAACAACGTCACTGTTATTTCCCTGTGCGTTATACCACTTACTCATTTTTACCCTCCTGGATTTCCTTGATTTTATCACGGATAACAGCAGCATCCTCAAATCTCTGCTCGTTTATTGCTGCTTTCATTTGCTCTTGCAATGATTCAAGTTCACTTTTTTCCTGTGACACGCTTTCTTCTTTTGCACTGTCCTTAACTTCATTATCCTCACTGTAGGAAACAAATTTTCCTATATGCTTTGTTTTACCGTGAATTTTCCTGATAGAAGGCTCAAGCTTTTCCTCGAACCTGTCATAACAATCGGCACAACCCATTCTGCCGCTTTGAACAATATCGTTAAAAGACGAGCCACAACTACGGCATCTGTCAACCCCGGCAAGCGAATTCATAGCCGCAACACCTGCACCGAGGAAATTTCCAAGAAAAGTATCGCCGAACATTTCGCTCATAGTCGGCATACGAAATTCATCCATAACGCCGAGTTCTTTTGCACATTCACTGCAAAGATGCAGTTCTTCCTTATGACCGTTTATATTTCTTTTAATAAAAGTAGTTGCTTCATTTTGATTACAATGTTGACAACGCATAATAAATACCTCCTAATCAACATATGCTAAAAGCATCTGTTTGAGCAAGCTTGCTCTGATTTGATTTTTAATTTCTGTTTCGACGCCTTTAAAATTGTTGTCAGATACAACTGACATCATAATTCTTCCGGCTTTATCGCTTAATAAACCTTGATAATGCAAATTATAGATATTTGCCTTTGCACTTTTTTCGTCTATAGAATTACCTATAGAGTTTACAAGCGACATTAATGCATTTTCTTTTGTTGCGGCACGGGTAATCATAATGTATCCTCCGCCGCCACGCCTTGATTCAATTCTGTAACCCTGTTCAGGCGTAAAACGTGATGTAATCACATAATTTATTTGACTTGGAACACAGCCGAGCTGTTGTGCCAAATCGTTACGCTGAATTTGGATTGTTGATGTGTTATCATCAAACATATTCAGAATCATATCTGCTATCGCATCACTCAGCTTCATTTTCCAATCACTTCCTTTTAGTTTGGCCACAAGCCTGACATTTTACACACTCTTTATTTCTCATTAATCTGTGTTTGTCTTTGACTTTCTTTGACCTTCTATTGTGATAATAGCACAATGGTCAGAGAAAGTCAATAGTTTTTTTAAAATTTTTTTGACTTTTTTGACCTTTAACTTTTTGTCAATTTCATTAACTTATAAACAAATAAGCTCCCCTAAAATCAGGAGAGCTTTTGTTATAGTTATTTTGTTTTAACTGTTTTCACCTTCGACCAAGATGAGTAAACCTTTTTGCCGTTTACTGTTTTGTATGCGCGAACACGTACATAATATTTTTTCTTAGCCTTGAGTTTTTTAACTGTTGTCATGGTCGTCTTTTGCTTTTTAATTGTTACGGTTTTCTTGTTCTTCTTGAATTTCTTGTCTGTAGCAACCTGAACTTGATAACCTTTAACACCTTTAATCTTTGCCCACTGCACTGCAACAGCCTTTTTGCTGCCTTTTACCTTTTTAATCTTGGTTGATTTTGGCTTTTTAGCAGGTTTGCTTTGAGGCTGTGTTGTCTGCTCCGGCTGAGTTGTAGGTGCACTTGGCTGAGGAGCAGGCGCACTCGGTTGAGGAGCAGGTGTACTTGGCTGTGGCTGAGTTGTAGGTTCAGTCGTTGGCTCAGTCGACGGTTCACTCGGTTTACTTGCAACATCTATAAAAGTAAATCCATTGTCATTTGCATATCTTTCAGCTTCGGTATCCGGCGTTCCATAAATTGTAAAACCCTCAACTCTTATATAATCTCTTCTATCATCATAGTAATATCCAAATGCCATATCACCTATACTTGTTACGCTGTTTGGGATTGTTACGCTTGTTAAGCTTGAACAACCAAAAAATGCCTCATAACCAATGCTTGTTACGCTGTTTGGGATTGTTATACTTGCTAAATTGTAACAATATTCAAATGCACAAGAACCAATACTTGTTACGCTGTCAGGGATTGTTATACTTGTTAAGCTTGAACAATCTTCAAATGCAGAAACACCAATACTTGTTACACTATCAGGTATTGAAATACTTGTTAAGCTTTTACAACCAGAAAATGCAGAACTGCCAATACTTGTTACGGTATTAGGTATTGTTATACTTGTTAAGCTTGTGCAGCCATAAAATGCATCATAACCAATACTTGTTACGCTATCAGGAATATTATAAATAGTTCTTTTGTTACCAATAGGATATTGTATAAGTTCTGTTTGTGTCTTATTAAAAAGAACAAAGTCAACTGATGAAAATTCATTATTATTTTCATCAACTGTTATACTTGTTAAGCTTGTGCAAGATTCAAATGCAGACCAGCCAATGCTTGTTACACTATCAGAGATTGAAATACTTGTTAAACTTGTGCAACCACGAAATGCAGCCTGGCCAATACTTGTTACACTATTAGGTATTGTTATACTTGTTAAGCTTGTGCAACCAGAAAATGCAGAATAGCTAATACTTGTTACACTATCAGGTATTGTTACACTTGTTAAACTTTTGCAATTATAAAATGCATAATCCCAAATACTTGTTACACTATTAGGTATTGAAATACTTGTTAAGCTTGTGCAATCATAAAATGCCTTATCACCAATACTTGTGACGCCACTTGAAATTGTTACTGTTTTTATTGTGCTTTTTTTAGAATACCAAGGAACAGAACTTGAGCCATCGTAATCAGTCATATCGCCTGTACCGCTGATAACAAGTTCACCTGTTGTTGTATTAAGGGCATATGTTACATTTTCACCGCAAGAGTCGGAATAGGTTTCAGCATAGGCTGTTAGGTTTAGACCTGCTGTTATACTTAAAAGCATAACTAAAGACATAAATAGACTTAATAACTTTTTCATTCTGTTTCTCCTTTTATAATTTAATAGTTTAATTACATTTTATCATATAAGCTAATAATAGTCAACCAAACAAACTGCGTGAGCCGCTATACCCTCTTTCTTACCCGTAAAGCCTAAACCTTCCTCAGTTGTTGCTTTAACTGATACAAAGTCAAAATCAAGATTACAGGCATTTGCAATATTTTTTCTCATTTGTTCAATATAAGGTGCCATTTTGGGAGTTTGGGCAAGAATGGTAGAATCAATATTAATTATTTTATATCCTTTTAACGATACCTGCCGAACAACCTCTTCAAGAAGCTTTAAGCTGTCGGCACCTTTCCATTTATCATCTGTATCGGGAAAAAGATGGCCGATATCGCCCATAGCGGCAGCCCCTAAAATTGCATCTGAAATTGCATGAAGAAGAACATCGGCATCACTATGGCCTAAAAGACCAAGATTGCATGGAATATCAACTCCGCCGATTATACATTTTCTGCCGTCAACAAGCTTATGAACGTCATATCCGTGACCTATTCTCATTATTTTTCACCTCTTGAATTAAGTATTGATACCGCCGTCGGTATATCCTCGGGAGTTGTTATTTTAATATTAGAATACTCCCCTATCACAACATAAACACTCTCGTTCATATTTTCAAGCAATTTGCAATCATCTGTAAAATTTTTGCCCTGTTCAGTTGCCAAATTCATTGCAGATACATATTTATCAAACTTAAATATTTGTGGCGTTTGAATAGCAATAAGGCTTGAACGTTCGGGAGTATCAATAATTTTGTTGTCCTTATCAATAACCTTAATCGTATCTTTAACAGGGACACCTACTGCCGCCGCACCGTACTTCATTGCCGCCGTTAGTGTAGCTTTTATTTCATTGGCTGTTACAAGCGGGCGTGCGCCATCATGAATAATAAGTAAATCGCAAGCATCTATTACTTTAACGGCATTTGAAACGCTTTCCTGACGGGAATTACCGCCAATGCAATAGGTGACGTTATATTTTAAAAGCACATCTTTAAACAAAGGGATATCGTTTTCCCTTACAACAACTATAATATTATCTATCTCATCAATACTCGAAAAGGTTTTAACTGCACGCTCAATAACGGTCATATTATTGATTTCAAGAAGAAGTTTACTTTTATCCGCTTTCATTCTTGTACCGTTGCCTGCCGCTAATATTATTGCTGTATTACTCATCTTTTAAATTCTCCACTTCATCAATGGTAGGGGTTGCAAATTCGGTTTTATAAGGGTCATAAACAACAAAGCCCGGCTTTGCACCATTAGGTTTTCTTACGTTTTTCACCAAAGTATAATCTACGGCGACGTTTGATGATTCTCTTGCCTTGCTGAAATAAGCAGCAATAACAGCGCAATCGTGAATTGCCCCATCGCTTATTTGATTACCGGAAGTTTCGCAAATAACGTGGCTGCCTGCGGCTGACTGAACGTGAAACCATGTATCATAATTTTTCGCCGTTTTCATGGTTAGCTTATCATTCATAATATTGTTTCTTCCGACATACACGTCAAATCCGTCACGTGTCTTAAAATGCATAGGTTTCAACGATTTTTGTTCTTTTTTCTTATCGTTTCCTTTTTTTATATATCCCTGAGATGCAAGTTCAGCTTTAATTGCAGTAATTTCGCCGTCGGTTTCAGCCCTCGAAAGCGAATCGATTACACTTTCAAAATAATCCGCTTCATCGTTTGCTTCGTTGATAAATTCATTAAGTTTACTTTCCGCAACTTGCTTTTTGCGATACTCTTTATAGTATTTTTGTGAATTTTGCGACGGAGTAAGCATTATATCGGCAGGAATACGAACAATTTTATTATTGTCATAATAATTTTCCAAATCGTAATAAGGCACACCTTTTTCAAGGCGATACATATTAGCCGCAATCAAGTCGCCGAAAAGCTTATAAGTTTCCTTATCCTTGCAATCCTCAAGTTCCTGCGTTCTGTTAATCGCTTTTCTTACCGCTCTTTCCTGCAAAGTTGTAACGGTTTTAAACAAGTCTGCACTCCTTGCTTTAATTCGCATTAATCTTACACGTTCATAATAGAAATAATCAAGAAGTTGAGAAAAGGTGTCATAATGATTTATTGTTGCAAGGTTATCATATTGCTTGATATCAATAAAAGCAAAATCCTTTGGAGCATCGGTAAATACAACGGTCGGAGTAGGATTTTGAGCTTGCTTTTTAAATTCATCAAGAGTTAATCCATATTCAAATTCACGGCAAATAATAGGAGAAACACCTTTTATTGCTTCCATTACCGCTTTATACATACCTTTGCGGCTTTGTGCAATTTTCTCTCTTATTTTCTCAATATCGTCCGTAAAAATATTAAGCTTATCCTGCTTAGGCGGCGCAACATAAGTCACCCCCGGCAAAACCTCTCTGATATGCGACTTATTTTCGTCAACACGCTTCATTGAATCGATAATTTTTCCGTTTTTACCGACAAAAATAATATTAGAATATTTACCCATTATTTCAATAATGAGCGAATAATTTGTTTTATCTCCAAGTTCGTCTGTGCCTGAAAAATTAATTTTCAAAATACGTTCAAGATTGTCTTGCTCAATATCGGTAACCCAAGCACCTGCAAGCCTCTTTCTCAGCAAAAGGCAAAACATGGGTGGTTTTGCAGGATTTTCGGGCGGGAATTCCGTAAAATGAATACGAGCAGCATCTGCATTGCAGGATAAAAGAAGTTTTTTACTGCCTTGCCTTGAACGAAGATTAATAATAATTTCATCTTTAGACGGCTGATGAATTTTATCGACTCTGCTGTCAATTGCAAATTGAGCTATTTCATTTTTTAAATGGTATAAAAAAATTCCGTCAAGTGCCATAATTATATTTCCAATACAGGATTTGAAACAGGTGCAACAATAAATTCTACCTCTTCAAATTTCTTTTCAAGTTTCTCTTTAAGCATAAGAAACGGTACGTTTTCCGTTTCAAAATGACCCGCATTAATCACTGCAAAGCCTGACTCCGAAGCATCAAGCATTTCGTGATATTTTAAGTCGCTTGTAACAAAGCAATCAGCGTTTTGCATAGCATCATTTATAAATTCACCGCAAGCGCCACCGCCGACAGCAACTGTTTTTATCATTTTATCTGTATCTGTATACCTCAGCCCGTGAGTATCAAGTGTTTCACCGACCAAAACGGCAAAATCATCAATACTCATTTCTCGTTCTAACTCACCGACAACGACATAACCGTTTTCAAGTTTTTTCGTATTTTTTAAATCAAGCAGCTTTGCAAGATTATCGTTAATGCCGCCTGAAGCCTTATCATACGAAGTATGCGCACACATCGTCGCAATATCGTTATTAATAAGTTCATAAACCGCCGTGCCTTTAACAATTTTCTTTACAGGATTAAAAATAATAGGATGGTGAGTTAATAAAAGGTCCGCCTCAACGCTTTTTGCATAATCAGCCGCAGCCTTAGTGCCGTCAAGTGCCATAACAACCGTTGAAACAGTTTTTTCCTCATCGCCTAAAATAAAGCCTGAATTGTCCCATTCCTCCATTTCATTATAAGGAGCAATAGAATTTATGTAATTATATATATCCTTGACCAAGGTCATAAGATTTCCTCCACTGCCGAAATAACGTCACTTAAATCGGCACCTGATTTTGATTTATTTTTAAGATAATTTAAAAGATGCAAAAAGTATTCCTTTTGTGAAAAGTCCGTAATATTTCCCAAGAAATAATCCTTTGGAACTTTAGGAGTAATTTTACCCGTATAATTTGCGTCAAAAATGCTGTATGAATGCTTTGCGTCGGTTACAATAAAATCATTATTTATTTCAAACCCGTTGTCATAAAGATATTTTCTTGCTATTTCAGGATGAGTCATGGGCTGTAAAATCAAATGAAGTTCATTAACAAAGTCACAATTAGAAAGAATATCAACTATTAATTCAGCACCCATTCCGGCAATAATAACAGTATCACATTCGCCCCTATCGAGCTTTTCAAGACCGTTTGAAAGCCTTGTCAAAATAACATCCTCAAAGCCCTCATTTTTCACAAGAGACTTGCAAGAGGCAAGCGGTTTTTCATTTATATCCATTGCAATGACAAATGGCGATATTTTATTTTCAACAAGATATACAGGAATATATCCGTGGTCCGTTCCGACATCAGCAACAGACGAGCCCGATTCAACAAGGCTCGCCACTGCATTTAGTCTTTTAGATAAGCTAACCATTAACCTACCTGCGCATTAAGCTTTTCAACAAGCTCATCTGCATCTGTACCGTGAACTGCACAAGCATCTGCAATTGATTCGCCTCTTGAAGCAGGGCAACCAAGGCAATGCATACCAATCTCTAAAAAGAGAGGTGCCGTATCAGGATATGCGTCAAGAACATCACCGATAATAGTATCCTTAGTAATTTCCATAGTATAAAACTCCTTTTCACATCTTTTTGAGACAATTATATTTTAACCAAATAATCATCTGCTAAAGATATTTATAACACATTTATTATTTCATTGCAAGTTCAATAAAAATATGTTAATATATAATTTGTAATTTAGAAGGACGGTGAAATGCTTGGAAAAAGAATATAACCCTGCATTACAATTTGATGCATTTACTGCCGGAATTGAGGACGGAGGCTTACGTTCAAGCTCTTCAATAGCTATTCTTGCCTGTTATATAATCGCAAGAAGTGAGGAAAAATTAACTAAGAAAAATGTTGTTGATGCTCTTGTTGAGGGGAAAATTGCAAATTATTTTGAAATCACAAGTGCAATTTCAAAAATGATAAAAACCGATAATCTTGTTGAGGGTGAGGACGGATATTTATCTGTCACAAGCAAATGCGCATTTAATGTTGAAATGCTTGAGAACGATTTACCTATCACTATAAGAGAAAAAGCGGTTGAGCTTGCGGCAAAAACAGCAAGGCTTGAAATATACAAAAAAGAAAACAAAGCAACCGTTGAAAAAGACGGCGACAAATATAAGGTAACGCTTCACGTAAGCGATAAAAATTGCGATTTTATGGTGCTTAGCTTGTATTTCCCGTCAGAAGCACAGGCTCAGGTTGTAAAAGAAAAATTTCAAACACACCCCGGCGAAGTGTATGAAAATTTAATTAACTCAATTTTTTCAAACAATTAATATATGAGGAATAAAAAATGAAAAACACAATAAAGAATATTTTGGTTTTATTATTATCAATCATAATTTCATTCATTTTCATTTACTTATTTATATTTTTCGGCGGTTCTAAGCTATTTGAAAGCGGAGATGTAATTTTAAAAGAACTTGGAGTTTCAATAATTATAGGCACACTTGTGTTTTGGATTATAAAAACAAATAAAACGAGCTACGAAAAAATCGAAGAATTAGAAAAAAGAGTTGAAGAATTAGAAAATAAGAATAAATAATGACAAAAAGCGTACCCTCATTGGGTACGCTTTTTTAAATAGCAATGATTAATCTATTTCTACAGAAATTTTTGCATCATTTCTTGTTGCTGCAGCACGCATAACAACACGGATAGCCTTGGCAATTCTGCCCTGCTTACCGATTACTCTGCCCATATCCTCTTCAGCTACGTGGAGATGATATACAATTACACCCTCTTCGTCAGGTTCGCTAACATCAACAGAAATTGCATCAGGATTTTGAACCAATCCTTTAGTGATAGAAATCAACAAATCCTTCAAAGAAAACACCTCCTGAATAAATCTTTGCCAAAATAATCAAAGATTAAAGGATGCCTTCTTTTTTAAGAATGCTCTTAACTGTGTCAGTTGGCTGTGCGCCGTTAGCAATCCACTTCTTAGCCTTTTCTGCATCAATCTTGATTTCAGCAGGGTCAACCATTGTGTTATATGTGCCGATTTCTTCGATGAAACGACCGTCACGTGGATATCTTGAATCTGCTACTACTACACGATAGAAAGGAGCTTTCTTTGCGCCCATACGACGAAGTCTGATTTTTACTGCCATTTTAAATTACCTCCAAAAGTAAATATATATATTTTTATTTTTTCCAAACTGTTGTTTGGCTGTTTATAAATTAAAATCCAAACGGATTATTTGAGCCGCCGCCCATTTTTCCCATCATTTTTTCAGCCATTTCGGGATTGGCTTGCATCATACGACGCATCTTTTTGCTCATTCTCGGACCTTTATTACCGCCGATTTGTTTAACCATTTTTTGCATTTGCTTAAACTGAGCCAAAAGTTTATTTACATCCTCAACCTGCATTCCGCAGCCTTTAGCAATTCTGCGTTTTCTTGACGGATTGATAATGTCAGGACGCTCACGTTCCTGCTTAGTCATAGAATAAATTATTGCTCTGAAACGGTCAAAAGCCTTCTCGTCAATATCTTCATCCTTAATTTTATTACCTATGCCGGGAATCATCTTAATTGTATCTTTAAGACTTCCCATTCTTTCAATCTGCTCAAATTGATCAAGCAAATCGTTAAGGTCAAATTTATTCTTAGCAAGCTTCTTTTCAAGTTCAGCCGCCTTTTTCTCGTCAAGACTTTGCTCTGCTTTTTCAATAAATGAAAGAACATCGCCCATACCCAAAATACGGGAAGCCATACGTGACGGGTGAAAAGTTTCAAGATTGTCAAGTTTTTCGCCTGTACCGATAAATTTAATCGGTTTGCCTGTAACAGCCCTTACGGAAAGCGCCGCACCGCCACGAGTGTCACCGTCAAGTTTTGTAAGAATAACACCGTCAATGCCGAGCGTTTCATTAAAGCTTTTAGCAACGTTAACTGCATCCTGACCTGTCATTGCATCAATAACAAGCAAAATTTCGTGAGGATGAACGGTTGAACGAATATTTTGAAGTTCCTCCATAAGTTGCTCGTCAACATGCAAGCGACCTGCCGTATCAAGAAAAACATAATCGTTGCCGTGGTCTTTAGCAAACTTAACTGCCTCTTCGGCGATATGAACAGGATTTTCATTACCCATTTCAAAAACAGGAACGCCAACCTGCTCACCGACAACCTGAAGCTGCTTAATAGCCGCAGGACGGTAAACGTCACAAGCTACAAGAAGGGGTCTGTGTCCTTCTTTTTTTAATTTAAGGGCAAGCTTTGCCGAATGAGTTGTTTTACCACTACCTTGCAAACCACACATCATAACAATCGTTGGTGGATGGTTGGCAATTGCAAGCCTTGCTTCGTTGCCACCCATAAGCTCGGTAAGTTCTTCATTAACTATTTTAATTACCATCTGACTCGGAGTAAGTGACTCCATAACGTCAGCACCAATAGCTCTTTCGGTAACCTTTGCGGTAAACTCTTTAGATACTTTATAGTTTACATCAGCCTCAAGCAATGCAAGGCGAACCTCACGCATTGCCTCTTTAACGTCTGACTCGGTCAATTTGCCCTTGGCACGTAATTTTTTAAACGAATTTTCAAGTCGTTCACTCAAGCCTTCAAATGCCAAGAAATCAACTCCTAAAAAATTTTATCCTTCTTTCAGAAAAGAAGCAAGTGTTTTAATTCTTGCAACATTATCATTAACTTCCATAGAAAGTGTATGATTGAGGTTATATTCGTTGATTTTATCAGCGCATTCAACGATTTCGTCAACACCCTTTTTCATTTCAGTAAAGCGTTTTGCAAGGCCAAGCCTTTTTTCCATATCAAAAAGCTGAGCTTCTGCACGTTTGATTGAATCTCGAACGCCTTGACGACTTATACCCTCGTTTTCTGCAATTTCGGAAAGTGAGAGATCCTCTTCATAATAATAAGCAAGGCAATTACGTTGCTTTTCAGTAAGCATTTCGCCATAGAAATCGAGCAAAAACGGGATTTCAAGATTTTTTGCCATGAAGCGACTCTCCTTTCAAAGTATGTGTAAAGTATTTAATCTTTACAGCAAGCAGTATTATACTAAAGACAAGCCGATATGTCAAGTAAAAAACGAATAATATTTTTTATTAAATTTAGTTCAAAACTATTGACACAATAAATAGTGTAAAGTAAAAAGACTTTAAACTAAATATTGCATAAAAATAAGTCTTAATTAAAAATAATTAAGACTTACATACAAATAAAAACGCAATGAGAATTACTTGCAAATCCTCATTGAAATTATAGTAAAACTAACTTTGTGTTATACTGCATAAGCTTTTATTTTTAAAAGATTATACCATTCTTAAACGGAGAGTTTCGTTCTGCGATTTTTTGCGAGTTTTACTATCTTATGAAATTACACTATTCTCAAACTGATAGTTCATCTATTGGGATTGTATCAAGTTTTACCGCCTTATGAAATTACACTATTCTCAAACGATTATTGTACCCGTTGCAATTTCGTTCATGTTTTACTACCTTATGAAATCACACTATTCTCAAACGTGAGTTCGGAGTGAATGCAGAATTTTTAAATTTTACTACCTTATGAAATTACACTATTCTCAAACAGTCGGCGGGGTACGTCCTCTATACGCTCCGTTTTACTACCTTATGAAATTACACTATTCTCAAACAATTATGAATATGCAAAACAACTTATTGAGGTTTTACTACCTTATGAAATTACACTATTCTCAAACAATAGCGCTCGCTGTTTGTTTCTGCGGCTTCGTTTTACTACCTTATGAAATTACACTATTCTCAAACTATTTTCCGCCTGCGTATCTTCAACACCGTGTTTTACTACCTTATGAAATTACACTATTCTCAAACTGGACTTTTACCATTGTATCTAAAATCAATAGTTTTACTACCTTATGAAATTACACTATTCTCAAACTTGTGTCACCTCGTTATATCATATCACTTGGTTTTACTACCTTATGAAATTACACTATTCTCAAACCAGCATCAATAATATCTTTTAATGTTGTAATGTTTTACTACCTTATGAAATTACACTATTCTCAAACAAGACTATGATGTCTTAATACCATTGCAAGTTTTACTACCTTATGAAATTACACTATTCTCAAACTTGGAATGGTGATTTGAAAAATGTTCAGTCGTTTTACTACCTTATGAAATTACACTATTCTCAAACAAAGTGACATATCATCCTCCTTTTGCTAAAGTTTTACTACCTTATGAAATTACACTATTCTCAAACATGGATAGCTGGGAAAGACTCGGTAACTTTGTTTTACTACCTTATGAAATTACACTATTCTCAAACGAACCGTATGTATAACTGTCACCTACAATCGTTTTACTACCTTATGAAATTACACTATTCTCAAACAGCACTGTTTTTAGATTTGGGGTGTTTACAGTTTTACTACCTTATGAAATTACACTATTCTCAAACCCCGTTTGGTGTATATCCATCTGCATGGCTGTTTTACTACCTTATGAAATTACACTATTCTCAAACCTCAAATAAGCTGTGCCACTATAATGCGCAGGGTAGTTCACAAGATATTGTATATATTATAGCTCTAATTATTATCACTGTCAATAATACACAAATCAGGGTCCAAAATATGTATCTCTTCAAATTTTGAAATGTGCCGAGGCTTTGAAGATGACAAAATCAAAATGTTAATATGGCTGAGACTCAAGGTTTCATAAATACCCTCAAGCTCATTATTATCAAAGAAATCATACAAGCTATGAAGAACAAACAAATCAAATTTAAGATATTTATTAAGAAGAATTATATAAGAAATAAGAAGCTGAGGCAAATCGTGCGAAGAGGTATCAATATTAAACTGTAAAAGCTTTAATATTGACGAATAATCAATTTCAAAATTTGAATCATATTCAAAATCGTACATTTTATTTAGCTTATCAAAAAGGTTTATAAGTAATGTTTGAATTGAAGCCAAATCCTCGCCACATTCATTTACTGCCGTTTTCTGCATAAGTGAATTGATTTTATTTACCAGTTTTTTATTTTGAAAATCCAAATCAATAGCATTAGAAATAAAAAATCCTCTTTTATTGAAATCAAACGGCTTAAAGTCCTGCGAGAAAGTAAACAATTCCTCAACAGTATCATCCAAAAACGAGCGTAAGGCTTGCCTGAAAATTTTCTTGTTTTCAATTACAAGAACAGAAATTTTACTGTTAGAAAGCTCAACGGCATCATTTAAATATTCATAGGAAAGCATCATAATATTAAAAGCCTTTCATCATTTGCAACAACATTACTGTCATTTGAGCCGACTACCATTTCCATTTTAGAATATTGCTTTTCGGTAACCGTCAGCATTTGAACAAGTCCTGCCGACGGCTTATGCTTTTTAATCGAGTCGCATATACCGTTTGCAACATTTTGATTTAAAGCAAGTTTTGAATAAACGGATTCCTGCATCATCATAAAACCGCTTTTTACAAGATATTTTCTAAAGTTTGAATATTCCCGTCTGTCCTTCTTAGTTTTGACAGGTAAATCAAAAAACACAATAACTCTCATAAATCTATAACTCATAATTCATAGTAGGAAACTTAATAAGCGATATATCGTTTTCTTCAATGGCAGAAAATATACTTTTGCAATAAATTTTAATTGCATTAATCATTGTATTCGTTCTGCCGTCAACTATAATATCTTTATTAAGCAAGGATATAAGCATTTGCTTTTCATTTTTATCGAATGATTTAGGGCTCATATTTTTAACCAAATTATCAACGAACGGTCTAAATGGCTCCATTAAATCACAACTTAAATTAAACTGATTAAACATATTGCCGTGAAAAAGACCGAGTTGGGTTAAATAACCGCTGCTGACGATTTCACGGTTAAAACACGATAAAATGATACTATAACCGTAATTAAGCGCTGCATTAACCGGTATATCATCGCTTCTTGTAAAGCTTTTTCCGAACATTGCATTAAAATAAACCTTGGCGGCATGACCTTCCCTGTTTGTAACGTCATTAAATTCAAGTTCTTCAACATAGCTGTCAAGCATCAATGCCTCTTCAAGCCCATAAAATTCAAGAAGTGAGGCTTGATTTTTTATTTTCTGCGCAACTATGACCGTCCACACCTGCTGCTTTGAAATTTCATTCCAGGCAATTTGATTTTTAAGCTTTTGACTGCAATCGTGGCTTCCGTAATATGATATAAGCTCACTTTGAGGATTACGCTTTGCGTCACAAAATATAACCTTTATTTTCTTCAACATAAGCTCGCTTAAAAGCGCACAGGTTATGGAGCAAGCGGTATTTTCAACAATCAATATTGAAATTTCGCTTAAATGTATTTTAACAGTATTATCTACATCTCTTACCGTCATATAGCCCATAGTATAATCAAGCTTTGACGGCTTTGTTACCACAACCGTGCGCCAACTCATACTAAAATCTCCTCACTTATAAATTTAAAAGTTCAATTTTTTGTTCAAAAAGACCTGTAACCGATTGATTGATTAACTTAATTGATTTAACATTTTTTATTTCGGAAACGTTATTGTTAAGTCTTATAGCCCCATTAGCTTTAATACCTATACTTTTCAAATCGCCTTTGGAAGCGTTGTTTTTCAATATAGTCAAGACATTTTTGATAACATTGCATTGTTCGACTATATCTAATTTTTCAAACTTTTCCTTTGAACAATATAACTTATCCCCCAAATTTGAATATAAAACACCGTATATATTGTTTTTCATTTTTTCAATTAATAAATTAAATAATTCAATATTTTTCTCAGTAGTTACAATATCCTTTTCATTCTTGCTTGTTTGCAAATGCAAATCTCCGCCGGCACATCTAATTACATTCCTGATATAACGTTCGTTATCATATCCTAATACTAACTGAACACCTGGTCGATAAGAAATCTGCGAGCCACCACTATCCTTACCGCCAAGATGGCAAAGCATATTATCAAATGAAATACACGATTGAATTTTTACTTTTTTCACTTTAATAATTGGATTTATAAGACCGTAATTTTCAATTAAATACGCAATCGGATTTTCCTCGTACTTATTCTTATCATAAAGATTAACAGAAAACATAGATATCATACGTTTATTATCTTTTCCATGTTCAACACAAGAAAAGTAAGTAGATGAGACTTGATTGTATCCGCCATATTTTTCAATACTATTGCGTTTATCATTCTTTTTAATACTTGCTTGACCATTACCTTTCTTAAGTATTGTCACTTTAAAAAGGCCACCTTTTTTCTCAAATGCATAGCGTGTATAACGAATATTGTTTTTATTCATTGTGGATTTAACTATATTTAACGATTCATTATTGTCAGCTATCCAAGCGCCGTCAATATTATGTTTTAACATTGAATCGAGCCTTACTGTGTAAGCCTTATCGTTATTTTGCAGACCCTTAATAAAGTTTGCCTTATTATGAGTAAACTTAACATTATAAGCATTGCCGACAACAATATTGAGATAAGCGTCCTTAGCGTGGTGCAAATCGTTTACCTCACGGCATTTGAGCATATCATATTGATGGCGAAATTCAGATGCAAGAGCCGCCTTAACATACACAATTTCAGTATCGGGGCGAGGATAAAGCTGTTCAAGAATATTTGCAACAGCCTTAGTTGACTGACGTGTTTCAACAAGCTGTCGGGAAATAAACTGACTGAGTTCCTCGTCGCTTAAAGGATAATTTCTTACCAAGCGTTCATATTTTTTCTTGTCGATAAGTCCTTTATCAAGCAATGCCTTCCAATGCGGAGTCATTTTCTCTCTGATTTGACTTGAAAGAGGATATTCATTATCCTTTTTGGCATTAGTTGTTTTCTTAACAAGAACTCGGTTATCCAAGCTGTCGTCCTTAATTTTCGACTGAGGATAAATATGGTCGATATCATATAAATTCTTATTAAACAAATCGCCCAAGTCAATATTTTCGCCTGTATACATACATTTGCCGAATTGAGTAAAATAGAGATAAAGCTTATCACTTTTCAGCTCATCATCAGTAGTGTTATTTTGAAGCTCGTCAAAAAGTAAGGGATAGTCATTTTTACAGGACTTATACAAATCCAAAAGCTTATTTCTTCTTGATACTGTTCGCTTCTTTTCTTCAGCACCTCTCGCCACCTCAACAAAAATCTTTTTAGGCGGGCATTTCATAATTTTTTCAAGCTCTTTAGTTATCAAAAGCGACTGATAAATAGGTCTTTTAACAAGCGGCGAAACATAAAGTTCCTCTACTATCTGATTTAACGTTTTATCACTTCCAAATGAATTTAATTCATTAATTTTATCGTTAAAGGTTTTATTGTCCTTATCGTCACAGCAAAATTTATCGCTATAAAGAAGTGAGGTCAAATTATAATTTGTTTCCCACAATGCGCAAATAATATTAATCAGCTCACCTGTTTCTTTATAAACAGCGGTAACATCTGTCAAAAATTCTCTTGAAAACTTGCTCCAGCCCGTATACTTAAGCTTGCAGATTTTCTTAATTTCATCATCTGACAGGCAGCCTCCAAATTCATTTTTAAGGCGCTTTTTTAAAAGCTTTTTATCATCACCGAAAATGGTTATTGCCTTAACGATTTCTTCTTTTTGCTCATCTGTCAAATTATAAGCAACTAAGTCCTTATAGGATTTCAAAGAGGATTTAAAATCGTTATCAATTCCGCTGATTTCGTCAAAAGCGATATTTCTTGATTTCAAATAATCGCAAAGTTCTTTATTAGTAACCTTATAATATTTTTTGAAAAGGTCGTTATAGATATCCTGCTTTAATTGGACGCTGATTTTTTCACCGTCGATTTTAAGATTATTAAGCTCATTTAATACGCAAAATTTATTATAAAGCAGCGAATGCTTAGGAATCACGTCATATTGTGGCAAATAAGTGCATTTGCTCGTTAACTTTTCAATGAATTTTTCAGCAGATTTATCAAAATCCACAACATCTTCAATATTCCAAGGATATATTTTTTCATTGCTTCTTACAAGCCAACTTTTTGTTGAATGAGTATTAAGCGGTCCTATGTAATAAGGGATACGGTATTCAAACAATGCTTTGATTTTATCGTAAACAGTTTTGCCGTCGTTATCCTCATTTAACAAAAACGGTAAATATTCTTTAGCGTTATCCAAAATTGCAACAAGCTCTTTTTCATTAACCTGCATAGGAACAACGCCGTTATCCTTAGTCACCTGCTTTGGCATAAAGGTTGAATTTTCTATTTCTTTAAACATTTCTTCATAAGAAGCGTCTTTGCAAATGCCCAAGGTTTTCTTTAAATAAGCACAAAATTCCTCTTGAGTACAGGTTGAATTAAGCACACCGGTGCCGCTGCTCGTTTTAATATGCTTTGAATAAGCAACATAGTTATTATCCTTAGAGCTGATATTAAATATTTCGGCTTTCTTTTCAGGCATATATGTTTTTATATATTTCTTAAGCATTCTCAAATCTCTTTTATGCTTTTCATATATTGCAACCTTAGCTTCTGAAATATATTCCTTACCGTTCAAAATATCCGCAAGGACCGCCCAATCGTACACCGCCTTTAATTTTTCTAAAAGCTCAAAGCGCTCGCCGAGATAGTATTGAAAATCATTTGCATTATCATCAAAACCCGATGAAAATGAAACACTTTTCTTTTCAACATCTTTAAGTGCTTCGTCATCAAAAATATCAAAAAGCTTAACCGATGAGCCGCTTAAAAGAGAAAGCGCACTGTAAAGCACCTTATCGTCATTTTTGCTAACGCCAAACAGCTCGGCAATTTCAGCGTTTTTCTTTGTCTTGCCCTTAGATTTATCTTTTAAAGTATTCGCAAATTCATCAACGTCACTGCAATCAAGCTCTATCTCATAATTATCGTAAAAATAATTTTTTAAGTCATTATATATAGGCATAAAATCGCCCGATTTGTCATTTTTATAAGAATAATCAAAAAGAAAATGACCACGATTTTTGATAATATGATGAAGTGCAAGATAAACAAGCCTTACGTCATGAGGCTTATTATTCTTAATAAGCTCATTTCTCAAATGATAAATTGTCGGATAATCTCTGTGAAAATCCTTATCGGTATAATTCTCATCAGAAAATACGCAATAAGGAATTTTTGTAGATTTATCCTCAAGATATAAATTGCTTTCACGAAGCTTGATAAAGAAGGCAGGGTCAATTTTTGAAATTTCCTCGTCAAAAAGCATTTCGAGAAGCTTTAATCTTTCACGCTTTCTTTGCGTTCTTCTGCGAGATGAGCGAAAGCCCCTTCTCTCCTCGGCAGAATTGCTCTTTTCAAAAAGCCTTATGCCCCACATTGCGTTACCTTTAAACTTAGGAATTTTATAATCGGTATCGCAAACAGCCCAGCCAACGGAATCGGTACCTATATCAAGTCCCAAATAATACTCTTTACCCATAAATTTTTCTCCCTCTTAAAATTTTTATTGACAAATGCGATTTGAAATGCTAATATATAGTCATCTCAAAACTTTATGAGATTACACTATAAGTTCAAATAAAAATTTATTCAAATCGTTGCTTAGCCAACATCACAGTGTGTGATTATTAAAGACTCGTTTTTACGGGTCTTTTTTGTTTTATAATTTAATAATAGCATATAATTTTCCAAAAATATATAGCTTGTCAAGAATTATTTTTCAAAGTACAATTTTATGTACTAAAAAACCGACTGTCAAACGGACAGTCGGTTTTTTAGCTTTTATGGATTGCATTTTTTACACGGAGAATAACCGTTTGAAATAAGGCTTTGTCTTGTTCCTTTGTATTGTTTTTTATTAGCGGTATTCATTTTTTTTGCGCCGTCACAATTAGGATTATGAAATTTTTTCGACTTAATATTAACGACATACGTTTTAACCACAGTAGAATCAACTGATGTTGAAGTTAAAGAGAACTCAGAAGCTGCACTTTTACTTGCTTTATTATCCCCTGTTGCATAATCAATCTCAACACCCGGCTGAACATTATAACAATAAACATTAAAGCTCACTCCTTTGCCTGCATCTTCAATTGAATATGCCTGTATATGAACACCGTCAGCAACAAGATTATTGCCATCAAAAATAGGCGTTACCTCATAATAAACGTGATTTTTGGTAAGTTTAACATAGTCAGCGACTCTGTTTTCAAATGGAAGCATACCCTCAATATTAAGATATCTTGTACCGGTAATCAAATTATTAACATTTGCATTTTCTCCGGTAAGCTGATAACCGATTAGATGGCAGCGATTATACAAATATTTTCCGTCAACAAAGCTATATTTTGAAATATGCCAACCTGTCGGTTTTACCGAGCCGATTGAGCCACGTTCTTTTGACGGCATTAAATCAGAACCAATACAAGAAATTGCATAAGTACACCTGCCTAAAGAGTCGAGCGTTCCGTATTCTTCAAACGAGGTTGTTGACGTTTTCTTTTTCTCACTCAATTCAGGCACATTATTATTAATTTCAACATAAGGCGAATCGCTATATGGTGGAATATTATTTAAATCATAATCGGTGTATGCACTTGTTGTTTGTGCAGTAATATCAAGGTCATTGAAAAAATTGCTTTCATTTGATGAACAACCTGATAAAATAAGAAGCGTTATTGAAAAGGCAATTAATATCTTTGTAAATTTTCTAAACATTTCAACCTCCGAAAAATTTGAAATATAACTGATTTCGACATAATATATTAAATTAATGATTTATAATATTATCAAAGAATGTAATAAGGAGAAACACTAATGTTGGAACTAATCAATGTCGAAGACCTGTATGAAAATGACAAAATCATAATTATGGACAGTATATTTTTTAATAACAATAAATTAATTGAAAACATAGAAATCGGATTTAAAAACAAAAACGGCGACATAATAAGTATCAAAACAATAAAGCATATAAAATAAGACTGCCAAATGACAGTCTTACAAATTAATCATGCTGATGTTTTATATGCGCCTGAGCAATTTCTATAATATCGGTTATATGTTCATCATCAAAGCTGTAATAAACCTGTTTACCGTCACGTCGTGACTTCACAATATTATTAGCCTTAAGGATTGCAAGCTGATGTGAAACTGCCGATTTTGTCATACCGAGGGCATTTGCTAAGGTACACACACAAACCTCTCTATTGTCAAGAGCAAGCACAATCTTTGCCCTTGTAGGGTCACCGAGCACCTTAAACAGAGTTGATATTCTGTCTATTTGAGAAGAACTTAGCATTGAAGAGTTAATATCATTAATAAGTTCTTCATCAGTTATATTACAATTGCAGTTGGCAACTCCCATATTCACACCTCAAACCAAATTGATTTACATATATTATATATTCTTTATAATAAAAAAGCAATTAAAAAGAATAAAAAACAAAAAAGAAAAATCCTGATTACAACAAATGCAATCAGGATAATGGAGGCACCACCCAGATTTGAACTGGGGCATAAAGCTTTTGCAGAGCTCTGCCTTACCACTTGGCTATGGTGCCATATAGCAAAAGGCTTCAAATAATGAAGCCTTTTTAATTGGAGCGGATGACGAGGCTCGAACTCGCTACCTCAACCTTGGCAAGGTTGCGCTC
>ERZ894244.236-NODE-236-length-45041-cov-13.527186_pt1 | contig 45041 bp, 43 predicted proteins | sample MGYA00380299_ERZ894244 | MGnify/ENA primary metagenome ERZ894244 (study PRJEB32331, sample SAMN06328444) | human gut metagenome | biome: human gut microbiome; feature: stool | host: Homo sapiens | collected 2014-06-26 ... | reverse complement strand
TTGGCTTTTTGCGTTTGTCGGAAGGATGGTGGTTTGATATTGAAGTCCTAACCACCACCCGTAAACACATCTTTTCTCGGCGTGTCCGCTGCCGGAGAAAGTAAATAGCGGATAGAATTATTTTGGAGGAATAAAAATGAAGAAGAAAATTCTAAGCCTTCTGCTTGCGTTGTGCTTTGTGATGGCACTTGTTCCGATGACAGCGTTTGCTGAAGGAACTTCAGTAGATAATTGGGACGGTACGGCAGATACAAGCTGGTACACCGACCATAAGACGGATACTGAATACCATTTCACCACTGCCGAACAGTTGGCCGGTTTAGCGCAGTTAGTCAATGACAAAACTGCATCTGTATCATTTGAAGGAAAAACGATTTACTTAGATAATGACCTCGATTTATCCGGCTCTCAGTGGACTCCCATTGGAGATGGCAGTAACCATAGAAGATTTTTTGCTGGTACTTTTAATGGACAGCATCATAAAATCATGAATCTGAACCATCACTATACTGGGGACGAAGTTGTTCGAAATGGACTTTTCGGAGTTGTTTCTGACGGTGGTACATTAAAGAATTTACTTGTTATAGACGCTGATATTGCCTCAAATGATGATTCATTAATTGCCGGCATTTTGGCGGATTGGGTCAATGGCGGCACCGTTGAAAACTGCTACACAAGCGGAAAAATAGAAAACAATGTTGGCAACAAGTTCGTTGGTGGGCTGATTGGTCAATGCACTTGGAGTACACAGGTAAAAGGCTGTGGCTCAGACGCCAAGGTTATCAGTACAGAGTCCAATGAAGATGATGTTGATACCGTTGGCGGGCTGATTGGTCAGTGGGAAAACTCTGCGGACAGCTCGTCGATTACCGATTGTTGGTTTGGCGGTTCTGTTTCCTGCAATAATATCTATTCAGCTGTAGGTGGTATTCTCGGTGCAAACTTTGAAAACTTCTCTGGGACCAAGCCTGGCGTAATAATCAAAAATTGCATAGTTGCAACAAAAAACATCACTTGCGCTGAGCCAGGCAATATCACTTGGATTACAGCTGTTGTAAAGACCCATGTTACCGACTGCATTTGGCCGGATACCCCTCCTGATGGTGTAACGCTTGATGAAGAAACATATCCTGATAATAAAGGCAATTACTTTGCCGTTGCTAAGCTGGTGGTTGATTGGGAGGCAGGTACTGCGAGTGCCGACCCGACTTTTGACCAGTCGTCGTGTGGCACTGCTGTCTCCAAGTTCACCTCCGCAGATGTCCTTGCTGGCTTGCAAACCAATGCCGGTGCGGGTGTTGAATGGGTTGCTGGAATCGGTCATCCAACTTTTGTGTGGGATAACAATAACATCCCCGCTGATTACACAGCTGTCGATGCAGCCATCGCAAGGGCAACGGCTCTTGATAGCAGCCTTTATACAAATTATTCTGCGGTAAAAGATTCCATTAACTCTGTTGACCGAGCAAAAAGCAAAGCCCAGCAAACAGAGGTTGATGCAATGGCAAAGGCTATTGAAGATGCCATTGCTGCCCTGCAATACAAAGATGCAGATTACACAAAGGTAGATGCAGCCATCGCCAAGGCAAATGCACTGAACAAGGATAACTACAAGGACTTCACCGGTGTAGAAGCCGCTGTGAATGCTGTGATCCGTGGTAAAAAAATTACGGAGCAGACCGAAGTTAATGCAATGGTAAAGGCTATTGAAGATGCCATTGCTGCCTTGCAATACAAGGATGCTGATTACACAAAGGTTGATGCAGCCATTGCCAAAGCAAATGCGCTAAACAAGAATGACTACAAGGATTTCTCCGGTGTGGAAGCTGCTGTCAATGCTGTTGTCCGTGGTAAAAATATTACGGAGCAATCCGAAGTAGACAAGATGGCAAAGGCTATCGAAGATGCGATTGCTGCTCTTGAGAAAAAACCTGCCAGTACCAAACCGGGAACATCCGATAAGAGTCCGCAGACCGGCGATACAAGCAACCTTGCACTGTGGATTGCCCTGTTGTTCATCAGTGGCGGTGCAGCCATTGGCACAACGGTTGTAAGCAGGAAGAAAAAGTACAACAGATAATTGAATAGCGTTCCCTTGCTCCATCTTCCGAGCAAGACAAAAGCGTCGTAGCAATACGGCGCTTTTTTGTTACCCGGAAGCGACAAACAGCGGCTTTTGAATGGTAGGCGGTAAGGATACCAGTATCAAAACAAAGCCGCTCATATCGAAAGAAAACGCCCAAAATCGCCCCGAAACCATACAGCGGGGTCAGGTTTTGGGCGTTTCTGCGTTTCGGGAGCAAATCGGCAATAGGCAGCGAAAAGGAGGTGCCCGCTATGCCCCGTATGCCGAAATACCTCAAGAGAGAATGGGCGTTCTTTCTTGATGAGCGTGGCAGGAAGAAATACAACGAGCTTTGCAGGAAATGCGAAAGGAGCTGCAAGCAGAGCTTCCGTGCCACCGTTATCCAATGCCCGCACTATCTATCGAAAAGGAGAACAAGACAATGACAGACTATCCAAACAACATTCCTGCAAAGCTGGAAATCATCAAGGCAAGCGAGATCACCCCGAAAGAGGTGCGCTGGCTGTGGTATCCCTATATCCCCTTCGGCAAGGTCACGCTGCTGCAAGGCGACCCCGGCGACGGCAAGAGTAAGCTGATGCTTTCTCTTGCCGCTTTGCTTTCCAAGGGAGCGTCGCTGCCCTTTGCCGATGAGGACGAGAACGGCGAGCCGATGACCGTTATCTATCAGACCACCGAGGACGATGCAGACGATACCGTTGTGCCGAGATTTAATTCGGCGGGCGGTGACGGCGACCGACTCATTTTCATCAAGGAGGACGAAAAGAGCCTGACCTTCGGGGATGACCGTATCCGTGAAGCCGTGGAGAAGTACAACGCCAAGCTGCTGATCCTCGACCCGATGAGTTCATATATCGGTGACACCTGCTCGATGAACAATGCCAACGAGACGAGAGCCGAGTTCAACCACCTGATTGCTGTTGCCAAGGACACCGGTTGCGCCATCGTTATCATTGCCCATATGAACAAGACAAAGGACACAAGCCCCCTCTATCGCACCAATGGCTCTATCGACATTGCCGGTGCAGCGAGAAGCATTCTTGCCGTCACACGCACGGCAAACAAACAGAAACCCGCCGAGCGCTATCTGGTGCAGGTCAAGAGCAATCTTGCGCCGATGGGCTCGGCTATTCTCTTTGAGGTAGCCGACAAGGGCGTGAACTTTCTTGATGAGCTGGAGCTGAGTGCGGAGGACGCTTTCTCTGCTTCTGCGCCGAGGATGGGCAGACCGAATGCCCGTGAGGAAGCGGCAACGGATTTTATCCGTTCCCTGCTGGCGGGCGGTAGGCGGCTGGCTTCCGATTGCGAAGCAAAGCTTGAAGCCGCAGGCTTCAAGAAATCAACCTACAAGAAGTCCAAAAAGAAAGCCGGAGTTCGCTCCGTGAAGGACGGCTTTCTTTGGTACTGGACTTTGCCGGAGGTTGAAAAACCGATTGAGAATGGGCAGGAAGTCACGGACGAGGACGACCTGCCTATTTGATTGAGGTTTTGAGGGAGGTCAAGGGAGGAAAGCCCTTGCCCACGACATCTTTGCAGCGAAGCTGAAAGTGTCATAGTGGGTTACGCACTTTGAAAAAGTTGCGTAACCCGCACCCCCCTCCCTTTCCGCTGACTGGAGGTGATGAGAATGGCGGAAGGAAATTGGAGCGTTATCCGAGTGGAGAAAATCTCCGCAGAGGGAGCGCAGAAAATCGAGCGACACAATGAGCGCAAGAATGAAAGCTACGCAAATCTCAATGTGGACACCGAGCAAATTGCCCGCAATGTTCACTTCAAGGACACGGGCGGTATGACCTACAACGAGTATTTTCGGCGGCTCATTGACGAGGGCAAAATCTCCACAAGAGGGCAGAAAGTCGGCGCAACGATCTTTAATGAGTTGGTCATTGATGTGAACACAAGGTACTTTGAGGAACACGGCGGCTACGAATACGCCAAGCAGTTCTACGAGGAAGCCTACCGTTTCGGCTGTGAGATTTACGGCGAGGACAACATTGTGTCGGCGGTTATGCACGCCGATGAGATCAACAAGGCGGTGTCCGAAGAACTGGGCAAGCCGGTCTACCACTACCACCTGCACATCGTGGCGATCCCCACCGTCCGAAAAGAAATCCTGTGGTCGAAACGCTGCAAGGACGAAGCCCTGAGAGGTACAGTCAAGGAGGTCATCAACCAAGTTTCCCACTCAAAGAAGTGGAAGAACACCGTTCCTCTGCTGGACGAAAATGGGCAGCAGGTTATCAGCAAATACGGAAAGCCGATGTTCCGCAAGTCCTATTCCGTTCTGCAAGACAAGCTCTTTGAGCATATGACCGAAGCGGGCTTCACCGGCTTTGAGCGTGGCGTATTGGGCTGTACGGCAGAGAATTTGAGCAGCCTGGATTATCAAATTCAGAAGGACAAGGAACGACTTGCCCACATTCAGGAACGCATTGAAGCCGAGCGGGTACGCTACGAACCTGCCCACGAAGTCCACAAGACGATGGCAGAGATTGAGGGAATGGGGCAGAAAACCATCACCGGCAAGATTGCCGTTTCCAAGGACGATTATCAGCAGCTCACGGCACTTGCAAAGGAGGGTATCACAAGCCGCAGCGAAATCCAAGATTTGAAAAGCAGCGTATCCTACTATCAAAGGCAATATTTCAATGCGTCCTCTGCCGTGGAACGATTGCAGGAACGCTATGACCGGCTCAAAGAAAAATGCCAGCCGTTCTTGCAGGCACTGGAACACTTCCCGAAGCTGGTGGAGGTCTTTGTGGAGAAGGTCAAGGAACTTTTCACTATCAAGGAAGCGCAGGAGCGCAAGGAACGGGAGGACAGAGCAGCCGCCCGAAAAGAACAATCCAAACACCGTCGGGGCAGAAATGATTGGGAACGATAATCCCTTCCATTACTATCCCGACTTTTTAACTTCTTCAACACTTGAATTACGGAGGTATGAAAATGAAAGACATTACAAGCACGATCACCAAGCCCCTCGCCGTCCTCGGAGAGAACGGTAAGGGCTACACCAAGGAAGCCAACTTCATTTCGTGGAACGGCAATGCCGCCAAGCTGGACATCCGAGAGTGGCATCCAAACCACGAACGCTGCGGCAAGGGCATTACGCTTACGGAGGACGAGGGCAGAAATCTTTACGCAGCACTCAAGGCAATCTATGAAAAGGAATAATCCTTTTTCGGCTGGTAACGGGGCGTTCGGAAACGGACGCCCCTATTTTTACGGAGGGAGGTGATGACCGTGGAGGATATGAAAACCGGCTTTGTAGAGAGAATCGGCGGCACGATTTTCGTTGTCAACGCAATGCCCGCAGAGAACGCAAAGCACACGCAGGAAGAGCTTGTAAAGGCTCTGATTGCAAGAGAAGCAATGGCTTTGCAGGAAGCGGAGGTTGCCTGATTGACTTTACGCACAACTATGCGCTTTGGAGATTTTTCAAAAAATATCTCAAAACCACTTGACAGAAGGGCGAGATCGTCCGGGATGTGGGAAATCTGCTGGAGAAAAAGGGCTATGAGATCAGAGTTCTCGACCTGATTTCAATGGAAAAGAGCCACTGCTACAACCCGTTTGTCTATCTCCATTCGGACAACGATGTGCAACGGCTTGTGACAAATCTATTCAAGAGCACAACGCCAAAGGGGTCACAAAGTAACGATCCTTTTTGGGATACCTCAGCTTCAATGCTGCTGTCTGCTCTCGTCTATTATCTTCACTACGAAGCACCGGAGGATGAGCAGAACTTTGCAATGGTAATGGAGATGCTACAGGCGGCTGCCATCGACAATGAGGAAGATCCACGACCCTCGCCGCTGGACTGCCTGTTTGCCGATTTGGAGTTGGACAGACCCGACCACATCGCTCTGAAATACTATCGGTCTTACCACACCGGTTCAGCAAAGACCCTGAAATCCATTCAGATCACCCTTGCCGCAAGGCTTGAAAAGTTCAACTTGGAGAGCTTGGCGGCACTGACCTGTACCGATGAGCTTGACCTTGCCTCTATGGGCGAAAAGAAAGTGGCACTATTCGCTATTATCCCGGACAACGATTCGAGCTTCAATTTCTTGGTCAGCATCCTTTATACCCAGCTATTTCAGCAGCTTTTCTTTTCCGCTGACCATATTCACGGCGGCGCATTGCCAATTCCCGTTCACTTCCTGATGGACGAGTTCGCCAATGTCAGCCTGCCGGACGACTTCGATAAGATTCTTTCCGTTATGCGTTCCCGTGGCGTATTCGTCAGTATCATCTTGCAGAACCTCGCCCAGCTGAAGGCGCTGTTTGAAAAGCAGTGGGAATCCATTGTCGGAAACTGCGATGAGTTCCTCTACTTGGGCGGCAACGAGCAGTCCACCCATAAGTATGTAAGCGAATTGCTGGGCAAGGAAACCATCGACACGAACACTTACGGAAAGAGTTCCGGGCGAAGCGGAAACTATTCCACCAACTATCAGATCAGCGGTCGAGAGCTTCTGACCCCGGATGAGGTTCGTATGCTTGATAACCGCTACGCCATTCTGTTCATCCGAGGGGAACTCCCTGTGATGGACTTAAAATACGACATTCTCAAGCACCCCGCCGTTGACCTGACTGCCGACGGAAAAGGCGGCGTCTATCAGCACGGCAAGGTCACAAGTAATGTTGCGACCATTGAGGTGCAGTACCTCGACCCCGATACTCTGCCGGATACAGAGGTATCGGAAACCACCTATGAGCTGCTGTCCGATGAGGATTTCAACTCGGAAACCAACAACAATACAACAACAAAATTACGGAGGTAACTAATATGAACATTTTTAAGAAGAACACCGAGAAGCATACCAAAAAGCTGCCTATGACCGGCAAGGTCAAGAAGGGCTTCCGCATTTACTGCACCGCCATTATGGGTGCGGCACTCATCCTCGGTACTTCGGTCACGGCTTTTGCTGCCGGCGACCCTATTACCGTTATCAATAACCTGTCCACCTTTATTTTCGGTCTGATCCGTGCGATTGGACTTATCCTGCTGGGCTTTGGCGTTGTGCAGGTCGGTCTGTCCCTGAAGTCCCACGATCCTTCTCAGCGAGCGAACGGTTTCCTGACCCTTGCGGGCGGCGTCATCATCACCTTTGCAAAGGAAATCCTCGACCTCATTGTCGGCTAAGAAATTTCACGCCGAGGGGTGTTCCCGAAAAATCGGGAGCACCCCTTATTCTTTGAAAGGAGGTGCTTTTCGTGAGCGACAACTGGGTCGTACAAAACCTTGAAAACGCACTGGAAACTTGGAACGAGAAGCTGGCAGAGATTTGGCAGCTTATTACGACAACGCCACAGGACTTCAAAGGCGGTGGGATATGGAGCGTGATCGTCAACATCAACGGCGCAGTGCAGTCTATCGGACTTGCACTCCTTGTGCTGTTCTTCGTCGCCGGTATGGTCAAAACCTGCGGCTCGTTCACAGAAGTCAAGAAACCGGAACACGCTCTGAAGCTGTTCGTTCGCTTTGCCATCGCCAAGGGTGCCATCACCTACGGTATGGAGCTGATGCTTGCCCTGTTCAATATTGTGCAGGGAACGATTTCGACAATTATGAGTTCGGCAGGCTTCGGTTCACCGCAACAGACGGTTCTACCGGCTGAAATGATAACGGCCATCGAGGACTGCGGCTTCTTTGAGTCCATCCCGTTGTGGGCGGTCACGCTCATCGGAGGGCTGTTCATCACCGTAATGTCATTCATCCTGATAATGACCGTGTACGGGAGATTTTTTAAGCTCTATATGTATACGGCACTTGCGCCCATTCCACTTTCCACCTTCGCCGGTGAACCGAGTCAGAATGTGGGCAAGTCCTTCATCAAAAGCTACTGCGCCGTTTGCTTGGAGGGGGCAGTGATCGTGCTGTCCTGCATCATCTTCTCGCTCTTTGCGTCCTCACCGCCCGTAGTAAACCCCGATGCGGCGGCGGTCACGCAGGTGTGGAGTTATATAGGCGAACTGCTCTTTAATATGCTCGTTCTCGTTGGCTCGGTCAAGATGAGCGACCGCATTATCCGAGAGATGATGGGACTGTAAGGAGCGCACTATGAAAAACAACACCAAAATCTATAACCGCTTCAAGGGGTTCACCCTTGAGGACTGCGATTGTCGATATTGTCTGTACTATGGTGGCAGACGCAAAGGCAAGGTGAACTGCCTTGCGGATGAATGCGTCTGTGCCGAGGAAATCCGTCAGGCAAAGGAAAGCTATCGCAGAGAAAGGAGCTTCAATGGAAGTTAAGATCAACCGAGAAATCCGCAACTATACGGAGGCAATGTTCTTTGGACTGTCTATGCGACAGTTCATTTTTTCTGCCTGCGCCTGCGTGGTGGCAGTGGGACTCTATTTCCTGCTCAAGCCCTATGTCGGCACGGAAACCGTATCGTGGATGTGCATTTTGGGAGCCGCACCCTTTGCGGCTCTCGGCTTCATTAAGTACAACGGAATGACAGCGGAGAAGTTCGTATGGGCTTGGTTCAAATCCGAGTTTCTGATGCCAAAGAAACTGACCTTCCGTTCTACCAACACCTACTACGAGATGATGAAGCCGGGAATGGAACACAAGCAGAAGGAGGTATCAAAAGCCAATGATTAAAACGCTTCGCAACCTGCTCAAGCAGGATAAAGAACGATTTGTTGTGCCGAGGGGCGTCCAGGATGTGATCCCCATCAAGGCGATTTACGACGACGGTATTTTTCAGGTGGGCAGAGATAAGTTCTCCAAGACCTATAAGTTCAGTGACATCAACTATGCCGTCGCCAGCCGTGAGGACAAGGAAGCAATGTTCCTTGAGTATTCGGAACTGCTCAACAGCTTTGACAGCGGTGCAACCACCAAGATCACCATCAACAACCGCCGCCTGAACCGTGCGGATTTTGAGAAAACCATTCTTCTCCCCCTGAAGGGCGATGCTCTTGACGAGTACCGTGAGGAATATAACCGGATGCTTCTTGAAAAGGCGACCGGTGCAAACTCTATCATTCAGGAGAAATATATCACCATTTCGGTGTGTAAGAAGAATGTGGAGGAAGCGAGAAACTACTTTGCCCGTGTGGGTGCCGATCTGATTGCTCACTTCGGGCGGCTTGGCAGTAAGTGTGTGGAGCTGGAGCCGGATGAACGACTCCGTATTTTCCACGACTTTTACCGTGCCGGTGAAGAAACGGAGTTCCGCTTCGACATTAAGGAAACCCGCAAAAAAGGACACGACTTCAAGGATTTCATCTGCCCGGATTCGATGGAGTTCACAGGCGACTATTTCAAGATTGGAGAGCGTTATGGCAGAGTGCTGTTTCTGCGAGAGTATGCCTCCTATATCAAGGACAGTATGGTAGCGGAAATGACCGACCTCAACCGCAATCTGATGATGTCCATTGATGTTATCCCCGTACCCACGGATGAAGCCGTGCGGGAAGCTGAAAGCCGCTTGCTCGGTGTAGAAACCAATGCGACCAACTGGCAGCGCCGGCAGAATGCCAACAACAACTTTTCTGCCCAGCTTCCCTACGACATTGAACAGCAGCGCAAGGAGATGAAGGAGTTTCTCGACGACCTGACGACCCGTGACCAGCGAATGATGTTTGCCGTTCTGACGATGGTTCACACGGCGGACACCAAGGAACAGCTCGACAACGACACTGAGGCTCTGCTCACTACGGCAAGAAAGCACCTGTGTCAGTTCGGTGTTCTCAAGTTTCAGCAGCTTGATGGGCTGAATACGGCGATGCCTTTCGGTGTCCGCAAGATCGAGTCGTTCCGCACGCTGACCACGGAGAGCCTTGCGGTCTTTATCCCGTTCCGGGTGCAGGATATTTGCCATACCAACGGCGTTTACTACGGGCAGAATGTGATTTCCAAGAATATGATCATCGCAGATCGCCGGCAGCTTTTGAACGGCAACGAGTTCATTCTCGGTGTTTCAGGTGGCGGTAAGTCCTTTACCGCCAAGGGCGAAATCATCAATCAGGTGCTTGCCGGCAACGCAGACATCATTATCATTGACCCGGAGCGAGAATATTCGCCCCTTGTGCGGGCGCTGGGCGGCGAGATCATCAACATCTCTGCCACTTCTCCCACCCATATCAATGCGATGGATATGAACCGGGAATACGGTGACGGCGCAAATCCCGTTATCCTGAAATCCGAGTTCATTATGTCCTTGTGCGAGCAGCTCATCGGAGGAAACAACTTCGGCGCAGTGCAGAAGTCTATCATTGACCGCTGTACGGCAAGCGTCTACCGCACCTATCAGCAGAACAACTATACCGGCGAAGTGCCGACCTTGCAGGACTTCCGGGAGGAGCTTCTCAAGCAACCCGAACCCGAAGCGCAGGAGATTGCTCTTGCCATCGAGCTGTTTACCAACGGTTCTCTGAACACCTTCGCCAAGAAAACCAATGTGGACACGGATAACCGCCTGATCTGCTATGACATCCTTGGCCTCGGCAAGCAGCTTATGCCCATCGGTATGCTGGTCGTCCTCGACTCTATTCTGAACCGTATTACGCAGAACCGAGCTAAGGGCAAGAACACATTCATCTTCATTGATGAAATCTACCTTCTGTTCCAGCACGAGTACAGTGCAAACTTCCTGTTCACCCTTTGGAAGCGTGTGCGAAAGTACGGTGCTTATGCCACGGGCATCACGCAGAATGTGGACGACCTGCTTCAGTCCCACACGGCAAGAACGATGCTGGCAAACTCCGAGTTCATCGTGATGCTTAATCAGGCATCCACGGACAGATTGGAGCTTGCGAAGCTGTTGAACATTTCGGACACCCAGCTTTCCTATATCACCAATGTGGATGCCGGTCACGGGCTTATCAAGGTCGGCTCCAACCTTGTTCCGTTTGCCAATAAGTTTCCCAAGAACACAAAGCTCTATAAGCTGATGACCACAAAACCGGGCGAGGGTGCTTAACCCTCGCCGTTGGCGTCAAGAAAGGAAATTCAATGAAAAAGAAAATCTGTATGATTCTTATTGCGGTGTTTGTAGCCGCCCTCGGCACAAGCACCTATTTTATTATCGATCACTACAAGGAGTCGAATAAGCAAGCTGCGCTTTATGGCGAGCTGGCTGACCTTGTGAACGCTGCGGCACAGACGGATGCTGCAACGGAACCGGCGGAGCAGATTCCATATTCCGAGGAAAAGATGCTTCTGCCGGAGCTTGCAGAGCTTTATCAGCAGAACGGCGATTTGGTGGGTTGGGTCAGTATTGCAGATACCAACATCAATTATCCCGTGATGCAGTCGGTGAATGAGCCGAATTTCTATCTAAAACAAGGCTTTGATAAGGAATACTCCGACTATGGCTGTCCCTATGTGCAGGAGGATTGCAATGTGCAGGAGCCGTCCGACAATCTTGTGATCTACGGACACCATATGTCCAACGGTTCGATGTTTGCCCACCTTGAAAAATTCAAGAGCAAAGACTTTTGGAGTGAGCATCGGATGATCACCTTCAACACACTGACGGATAAGCAGGAGTATGAGATCGTTGCCGTATTCCGCACGGTGGTCTACACCGACAGTCCCGAAGCATTCAAGTTTTATCGCTTTATAGACGCAGAGAGCGCCAATGCGTTTGACGACTTTATTGCCAAAAGTAAGGAACTGTCTTTCTATGATACCGGCGTGACCGCCGAATACGGTGATAAGCTCATTACGCTGTCTACCTGTGAGTACAGCCGCAACAACAGCCGTCTTGTGGTCGTGGCGAAGCGCATAACGGAGGACGGTGGTGCGGATGCTGCCAAGACTCACGCCGAAGCAACGGCAGAGGGCGAACGCCCTAATTAAGCGCCTTTGTGCCAATTATGACAACGGCAACTGCCTTGCGCTGGATGACGGAGAACCCTGCGCCTGTGTGCAGAGCATCTCATACTCACTTCTCTGCAAGTATTTCCGCAAAGCTGTTTTGCCGGCAGAGCCTTTGCTGGAAGCGGATATTCTTGGCACACGCTTTGAAAAGTGCGTGTCCTGCGGTACGCCGATTATCAAGAAGGGCAACCGAAAAAAATATTGCGAGAAGTGCGCTCAAAGAGCTTACAAAGCTCAGCAGGCAGAGTACGCAAGAAGAAAACGGGCAGAGTCGAAAAATAGGCGCTGAAAAAGCCAGCAATATCAAGACTTTTCAGCTCCCGCACTTTGAGGAGTAAGGTGTTTATACCTTTACCCCTCGTTTTTAATTTAGGGGCATTTGGGTACGCCCCGGAAAGGAGGGTTCAATGGCTGATATTAAAACGAGAGATGTTGTAAAAGGCACAATCAAGAAGATCGACAAAGCGGCAATCGCCGCAGACCGTATGCGCTCCGCCTACGTGCAGACGAAGGAAAAGGCAGAACACACAACGCACCCGGATGAGCATAATGCCGAGGAGTACGCCTCCGACCGAGTGGAAGGCGGCGTTGACCGTATCACGCACGAAGCGGCGCACCAGTTTGATAAGCAGGGGCGCAAGGGACTGGAAGAAACGAAACGGAATGTGTCCAAAGCAAAGGACGGTGTTCAAAAGTTTCGTGAAAAGCGTGCTACTGAGTCGATGAAAAGGCAGACTGTCCGCACCTCTGGGAATAAGACCATCAAGGCGGTCGAGCAAACAGAAAAGACGATCAAACAGTCTGCCAGTTCTGCCGGTAAGAAAACCATCAAGACTGCCGGGAAAGGTACAGCCAAAGCCGCACAGAGGTCGGTCAAGACCACGAAAACGGCAATCAAGACCACACAGCAGGCGGCAAAGACGGCGCAGAAAACCGCACAGGCTACGGTGAAAGCATCGCAAAAAGCTGCACAAGCCGCCAAAGCCACAGCCAAGGCAGCGGTTGCCGGTGTAAAAGCTGCCGTTAAAGCAACGATTGCCGCAGTCAAAGCAATCATAGCGGCGACAAAAGCGCTGGTTGCCGCTATCGCCGCTGGCGGCTGGGTTGCCGTTGCGGTCATTGTCGTGATTTGCCTGATTGCCCTGATTTGCGGCTCGGTTTTCGGGATATTCTTTTCCGGTGAGGATTCCGGCACAGGAATGTCGATGCAGACAGCCGTGCAGGAGATCAACGCTGATTACGACGCCAAGATGGAAGCGGAGAAAAACTCGGTAGCCTATGATAATATGGAGATCAGCGGTGGTCGAGCCGTGTGGAAGGATGTGCTTGCGGTCTATGCAGTCAAAACGAATACCGACAAGGGCAATCCGCAGGAGGTTGCCACGATGGACGAGAGCAAGAAGCAGCTTCTCTCGGACACCTTTTGGGAGATGAACTCCATATCCTCCCGCAGTGAAAGCCACTCAGAAACGGAAATTACCGAAACGGACGACGGAAACGGCAACATCGTTCAGACGGAAACGACAGTCACAAAAACAACGCTTTATATTACCGTTTCTCATTTGACAGTGGATGAAATGGCTGACCTATATGGCTTTGACGCAGAACAGCGGGAATACCTTGCCGAGCTTCTCAAGGACAAAAACAATTCCCTTTGGGCGGCAGTCCTTTACGGCATCCGTTATAGCGAGGATCAGATCGTCACCGTGGCCCTTTCACAGGTAGGCAATGTAGGCGGCGAACCGTACTGGTCTTGGTATGGCTTCGGAAGCCGTGTGGAATGGTGTGCTTGTTTTGTAAGCTGGTGCGCCGATCAGTGCGGCTATATCGACACAGGGGTTGTGCCGAAATATGCGGGCTGCGTGAACGGCGTCCAGTGGTTCAAAGACCGTGGACAATGGATAGACGGTTCTGCCGAGCCAGTCCCCGGAATGATTATTTTCTTTGATTGGGATAACAAGGGTTCGTCGGGTCCGCAGGATGGACAATCCGATCACACCGGTATTGTCCAAAAAGTCGAGAACGGTATCGTTTATACCGTTGAGGGAAACTCCGGTGATAGCTGTCGGGTAAATCAGTACAGCGTAGGTCACTACGAAATCCTCGGATACGGGGTACCTAATTACTAAAGCGAAAGGCTTGCGTAGATTTTTCGCAAGCCTTTCGCTTATAGATTGGTAATAGCTGGGGGAAAATAATTTCAAGGGAGAGATTGTATGAATAAGACGAGAAAGGCTATTTGCCTTTTGCCTATAGGACTGCTATGTGCGGTGTTTATCTATCCATTTTTGCATGAACTTGGACATGGCTTGGTAGTTTTTTTGCTTGGCGCAAAAGTTGTGGAGTTGCAATGGTTTCCACTGCCGAGTATATTGTGCAGAATGAACTCAATCGGTGCTACAGAATATGTAGTTGCCGGAATGGGCGGGATTATATTCCCAGCAGCACTTTGCTTGTTAATCCGTTGCAACCGCAAATTTTGGATTTGGTATGCAGTTTTTATTGTTAGACTGATCTGTATCTGGTCGCTATTACTTGCTGCAATATCAATTGTGCTGTTTAAGTTTGGAATTCTGCTTCCAAATGATGACATGACGCAGATTTTGCAAATATATCCGCAGCAGTGGTGGGTTTGCGGAGTATTAATAGTGGTGATGTGTTTGTCGCTGTGCATTTCTGTGGCAAAATCAAAGCCTATACAAAGAATTGTTAAGGAACTATGAGTGGACGCCGAGTGCAAGCCATTAAGGCTGCACTCGGCGTCTATTTTGCTTTTATGCGTTTTGCCATTGTAATGAGCGCCTCCAAGTCCTCTTTGCACATATCTTTTGTCAATTCAGACAATTCGTGAGCAAGTAGCGGGGATGTACTACTTGTATCAAAGAATTCCATAGGCGTTACGCCAAGATAGTCGCAGATATAAAGGAATTCTGACAAAGAAGGCAACGCCCTGCCGTTTGAAATGCTTTGAATGTAGCTCTTACTATGCCCCAAGTCAAGACTCATTTTATATTCGGAAATTCCTTTTTGCGTCCGCAAGAAAGAAAGCCGATCACGGATAAACTGCTCGTCCATAATATCACCTCTGTAATATTCTATACTAATTACAGCGGTAACAATCACGCTTAAACCACCGATTTTACTTGATTTATACCGATTATAGCGGTATAATAAGAAAGAGAATAGGCGGAATAATCGGTAGTGCTGTCGAGAAGCAGGGGTGCTGCGTTTTGGACTTCTGCTTCGGGCCTTTGGGAGAACATATGACGCATTTGATTATGCAAAAAGGAATAAACTTTCCCAAATGATAAAAAAGAGTGCTGATTTTGTGATTCAAAATCAGCACTAATCTTGCGTAGAACAATTGCTTCTACGCAGTACTTGCGAAATCCATTTATTTTATAAGTAATTTGGGGAAGATTGGAACCACATATTTGACCATAATAGATTTCTCATGCCATGTGATTCAACTTTTTCAATTCCTCTCGTTTCCGCTCTATCGAAGAATGAACATAGGTGTTCAGGGTAATGGCAACATTTGAGTGGCCTAACAGTTCACTCAACGATTTAATGTCAACTCCAGCCTCGACGCACCGTGTTGCGAATGTGTGTCGAAGCACATGGTAGTTGACATCAGGAATATTGTTTTCTGTAAGAAACTTATGAAAACGATATTCAAATGTTCTCGGACTTACGAATTCAGCCGTTGGAGATATTACATATTCTGAACGACATTTCCTTTTTACTACTTTCAAAGCCTCCAATACATTTTCTGCAATCGGGATATCTCTAGTAGATGCTTTCGTTTTTGGAGTATCTCGAATCAACTTCGTTTTCCTGCACACCTCATTATTGGCGGCTCGAACTCGTGCAATTGTCGAACGGATATGAATGATTGCTCTGGCAAGGTCAATATCACACCAACGCAGAGCACATACCTCGCCTATACGAAGTCCGGTTTGAAGGGTGAGATATATCCCCAAAGAAGTTTCGTCTAGATCGGCAAGAAGAGCAGTTTCAAGCCTTGCCTGATCAGAAGAATTCAGTATCTCCAGCTCTTTTCTTTGCATTGCTGGCATATGTATATTTATCTTGACCGGTGGACAAAGACACTCTGCAATTGAAAACTCTATGACCGAATTGATGACAAGCATAATACTCCGGACATACGCAGGCGAAAGGCCGCCTTTACCATCCAAACGCCCAGACTCGAGTTTCCTGTTCATGAAATCAGAGAGGCGGGCAGTATTGATCTGTGATATTCGGATGTTGCTTAATTCAGGTGCGATATGCCTGTCAATCAAATTGGCATAACGCATATTTGTGGCTCCTTTGTTCCTGGATTTATTTACCTCTTGCCACAAAGCAAGAGCGCTTCCAAAGGTTACGCATCGCTCTGGAATAGCGCCTTTACGATATTCCGCCATACACTTTTGCTGCTTTTCCTTAACCTCTGCATATGTCTTTGCATAGACGGATTTGTAGAGCGTTTTTCCAGCGATGCTGATACCACATTTATAACGTGCTTCCCAACGTCCATCTTTTCGTTTGTGAATATGTTCGCCTCTTTTGGGCATGATAACAACTCCTTCCTGTGTCTATGGCTGACCACAACCTGACACCAATTAATTATAAATCGATATCTAAACACCATAAAACCAAGCAGATATTCGAGAAATATAACACTCAAAAAGGTAGTAAATTCGCTCATCCGATTGACATGCCGCAAGAATCGTGCTATAATAAGACAAAAATAGGTGAAGTGTAGGCGTTGAGAAGCAATTGTTCTACGCAAGAGTGCGCAATCCGTTTATTTTTTTTGAATGACAATCAAACGCACGCTTGATTGAAATGTTTGAGGCGCTACCAACTGGGCGGTACTTGGAATAGGAGTAAGAATGGACAACTCTGATCGCAGAAAAGAAATACTGAATGTTTGCCTAGATACGTTTATCAATAAGGGGCTTTCGGAAACAACGGTTCGAGATTTGAGTACGGCGCTGAAACTTCAGTCTGGCGGTATTTATTATTGGTTTAAGGACAAAGATGAGGCCGTTGTTGCCTGCGCTGAAGAAGCGGCACTTCGTCTTGAGAATTTTTTGATTTTCCCTGCACTCAAGGACATCAAAGATCCTGATAAAATGATGAAGCGCCTAAAAATACGGGCAGACGAAATGCAACCGACTATGAAGTTCTTTGCAAGTGTATGCGCGTTGTCAAAGTACGAGGAGCGTATGCAGCCAGTGCTCGACCGTTTGGCGGAACGTTACGAAGCCTATGCACGGCGCTTTTCAAAAGAACTAAATTGTGATTTTGATGCGGTAGCTCCGTATGTGTACTTTGCAATTACTACAATTACTGATTATATGATCTTTGGAGAAGCCAAGTACATTTTCCCGCAGATTGAGTTAATCAAGACTGCACTGAAGGGCTTCTTACAGGAGAGTTTCAAATAGAGACGACGGAAGGGGGATAACTTCCTGTGATTCGCTATAAAGAAAAGGCGAAAGACTGCCAACTGATTGTAAAGGTAAGACTGCCATTTGGCCAATCGGTCAGTGATAATGATTTGGAGTTTTTCGCCCGAAAGTGTTTGAGGGGGTTTCTGAGGCCAAAACGTGTTCGAAGTAATACGCTTGAATATGTGGGGCCAATTGCGGTTCCTCTATATGACCGATTAAAAAAGCCTATCAGGAAGTACGATTTCTTCTTTCTGATAGAGCAAATCGTAGATGCAACGCAGAAACTTCAGAAAAATGCTCTTCCGTGGAACAAAGTGGTTTGGGACCTTCGCCATGCTTACATCAATGAAACAACAAAAGAAGTCCAACTCATCTATTTACCATTAGAAGACGTATCCGTACAGGTAAATATTATTGAGTTCCTTGAAAGCATTGTTTACTCAGCAAGCCCCGTAGATGAACGAGATTGCGATTTTGTTTCAAGATTCGTGTATTACCTCAAGAGTCTATCGAATTACGACCCTGAAAAGATTGAAGCATATATTGCACGGGAGGATCGGAGCATCGTAAATACCATTAAGAAACATACAACTGGCGGTAGTGGGTTCATGACCGATAAGCGCAAGGATTATTACGATCACTATGGGAACAGAGCTTCCAATGACGATGCGACAGATTTGCTTTCGGAGTCAGATGAGCTTACAGGACTGTTGCGGGATGATGAGGCAACAGGCTTGCTTGCAGATGATTCTGATGAGGCAACCGGACTGTTGAACGATGGTGATGAAGCAACAGGCTTGTTGAATGACGATGATGAAGCAACGGGGCTGCTGGCGGAAGAAAGCGTCCATTATCCTACTCTATATCGGGTTTTAACCGAAGAGCATATCAGCATTAACAAGCCCGTGTTCCGGCTTGGAAAAGAACGCAGCTATGTAGACTATTTTGTTACGAATAATAACGCTGTGAGCAGAGGACACGCAGACATTATAACAAGAGGTAATCGGTACTTTGTGCGGGATCTGAATTCCAAGAACAAGACTTTTATTAACGGTCAAGCAATTCCGGCACAGTATGAGTGTGAAATCTTCGATGGAAATCGGCTGACTCTAGGAAATGAAGAGTTTATTTTCAATACATAAGCAACAATAAAACCAAAGGAGACGAGATGATGCGATTTGCAGCAACGGCAGATACCGATATCGGTATTTCCAAGAATACGAATCAAGATAGTGTTCTTATAAAGCACGCATCGTATGACGGCGGCGAAGTGTTGCTTGCTGTGATATGCGATGGTATGGGTGGCTTAGCTAGAGGTGAGTTGGCCAGTGCAACAGTTATTCGAGCTTTTGCGAAATGGTTTGATGAAGAACTCCCGTATGAACTGGAAAATGTTGATCTAAAAGTCATTGGCGGAAAGTGGTCATTGATGCTGAAGGATCTGAATGTTCATATTTTAGAAGCATCAAAAAAATATTGCCGCAGCGGTGAAGCAATGGGAACAACCTTTACCGGAATCCTATTCGTTGGCGATCAGTATGTAATTGCTCACGTAGGTGACACTCGTGTATATCAGATTACTTCTGATATGAAGCAGCTTACAACGGATCAAACCTTCGTGGCTAGGGAAGTTAGCCGAGGAACGATGACTCTGGAACAGGCATTGCAAGATAAGCGCAGGAATATGTTGCTGCAATGCGTAGGAGCTTCCGATATTGTGGAGCCACAGGTTTTAACGGGCAAGACGGTAAAAGGAGCCTATATGCTCTGCTCCGACGGTTTTCGACATGAGATTACGGAACGGGAAATGTATGAATCCCTAAATCCCATAAATCTAATGAATAAAAAGGCTATGCACAGCAATGCAAAGTACTTGATTGAGCAAGTCAAGAGCCGCCAAGAGAAGGACAATATCTCCGTGGTTCTGATTAGAACAGAATAAGGGGTGGCGGACATGACGCATGTGGGAACAGTTATTGAAGGCAAATATGAAATACTGAAAGAAATCGGCCGGGGCGGTATGTCCGTTGTTTATTTGGCGAACGATACGCACCTCAACCGCAACTGGGCAGTTAAGGAAGTCAGGAAAAAAGGAAACGGGAAAAACGACGAGATCGTTGTGAACAGCTTGCTGGCTGAGGCCAATATGGTCAAGCGGCTAGACCATCCAGCGCTGCCTCGAATTGTCGATATTATTGATAACGGCAGTACCATCTATATTGTGATGGACTTCATTGAGGGTGAGTCCCTAGACAAAATTCTCAACGAGTATGGGGCGCAGCCGGAGGATAAGGTGATCGAATGGGCTATGCAGATTTGCGATGTGCTTTCTTACCTCCATTCTCAGAAACCGCCGATTATCTATCGGGACATGAAGCCGGCAAATTTGATGTTGAAACCAAATGGGAACATCAGCATTATCGACTTTGGTATTGCACGAGAGTATAAAGAACAGAATCTGGCAGACACTACAGTGCTTGGCACTAAGGGGTATGCTCCTCCTGAGCAATATAGTGGACAGACAGATCCGCGGTCAGATATCTTTGCTTTGGGCATGACAATGCACCATTTGCTGACGGGCATCGACCCCAGAAATGGAGAACCATATGCTCCGGTACGTCAATGGAACCCGGAACTTTCGGAAGGTATCGAGGCAATTATCAACAAGTGCGTGGAACCGGCGGCAGAGAATCGGTATCAAAGCTGTGCAGAATTACTGGTCGATTTGCAAGACCCAAGCAAGGTAACAAAGGGATGGCGCAAGAAGTTAAAGAGGAGATTGTTCTCTTTTGTTGGTGCTGCTGCGCTTGCAGTTGTGGCCGGTATTGCAGGGCTTGCATTAAATCTGGCTGCGACGCAAGTGAATAACCAAGATTACGACCTGAAGATCAATTCTTCCGATCCAACGGGATATTATGAAGCTATCACCATTTATCCAGCCCGAATAGACGCGTATAACAAGCTCATTGAATACTATAAGAATTATGGTGCAGAGAATGACAGCATTACCCGCATTGGAAATGAGATTGAAAAAAATGCTGACCAACTTGATACATCTCTTCCGGAAGTTGCCAAGCTGTACTACGACATTGGGAAATTATACTTTGCAGATTACGATGGCGCATTGAAGGCTAGAGCAGCTAATGCGAAGGGCTATTTTGAAGTAGCAGCAGGCGGTACAGCGAACTTTGACAAGAAGGGCATTGCTTCCTGCTATTATTCCATATGTAAGTTCATGACAAGCCAGAGCACAACTTCAGAACATGCGTTATCTGACTACACAGAACTTTTCAACGAGATTAGTCAGGCAATGAGTGTTGTCGAGAAAGCTGATGACAACGAAGCGAATTACGATAAGATTTCCCTCTACTATGTGACGGTCCTGCTTATCAATGACCAGTCCAAGTACATGGCAGGAGTGGGTTTTGACCAGCAGGAAGCATTGAGTATGATGGAAAGCGCCTACAAAAAGTCTGTAGCCATTACATCAACGCTTCCCTATGTTACTGATCTACAGGACAAAATCAAAAGCGACTATCAGACGTTTGTGACCTCTGTAAACAACAACTACAATGAGGTTGCTAAACGTCAGAATGGAGGCAATTAAATGGCTGAAACACTGTCAATGTTGTCAATTATCTCCTTCATAGTTGCTGGTGTGGCGCTTGCAGTAGCCATTTTCCTGTGGATATTCTTTAAGATTCCTCGTGTTATTGGGGACTTGAGCGGTCGCAATGCAAGGAAATCTATTGCAAGAGTTAGAGCTAGTAATGAAAAATCGGGAGATAAGTCCTACCGACCGAGTGCGGCAAATGCGGCAAGAGGAAAACTGACCAGCACAATGCCACAAACACAACCCGAGCAGGCGACGGAAGAAATAAAGCCTGTTGGAGATATGCCAGAAACTGGTTTGCTTGCCGAAAATAGAGCCAAAGGGACGGAAGAATCAGGCACAGAGCTATTGGCCAAAGAAGAACCAACAGGAGTTCTATTTGACGAAAATGCCACAGAACCGCTTGCAGACCATCCCAATGGAGTCAAGCAGCACGTCGTCAGAGGAAAAAAACTTCAGATGATTGAGGAAGTCATACTGATTCATACCGACGAGGTGATTGAATGAGTCGCGGGCGATATGAGTATCGGGTTAAAGAAATTCGCTGGTTATTCTGGATAGCTGTTGGATGCTTTGCAGCACACGCTATAAGTTACCTTTTGATGCCTGCGGCTATGAGGACATTCGAGAATAATGGATCGAAGGGATCACTGTTGTTGGTGGGTTGCATATTCTGGCTTCCGCTATTATTAGGTTACATTTTAGTTATTCTTGCAAATTTGGAAAGAAAAACGTTTGTTCGCTCTCGACGAGACGGAGATATCTCCATGCAGTGCCATATGGGAGTTATTACTTTCTTTTCAAAATATTCCGGCAGTTATTGCCGATGTTGCACTGCTGGCAGGAAGCATTGCACTGGTAATTATTTATTTCTGCGACATTACAAGCCAATATATTACCTATGTGATGCTGGCGATTGTAAGTTTCTCATTAAATATGCACGGGCTGTTTAATGGGAGAATATATAAAACCACAAAATATAAACGAACGAGGAGAGTCGAAAATCATGAGTAATGCAAAGACAAGCATCTCTCGCAGATTTCTGGCAGCTTTACTGTCGTTTGTGTTGGTATTGGGCTTGTTGCCTACCTCAACATTCATGGCATTTGCTGCCACGGCGGAGCACCCAGATGCAATCACTGTTTCTGTTACAGATCAGGACGGTAAAGCCCTTGCGGGCGTGACGGTTGCGTACAGTGTTAGCTCCACAGCAAACGGAGATGATTATGCATCCGGAACCGTTACAACCGATGCAAATGGCTGCGTCGAGGTTTTGGCAAAAGATAAGTATGTTGCTGACGATCTTACCTTATCTGCAACTGCTGCTCTGACGGATTATGTATATGCTGACGGCAGCGGAAGAATTGAGGGGGCTGCAATTACTTCGGATACGCAGGACTTCGTAATTCAGCTTCGCAGCACCAAGATTCCTGGGGTAACGGTTGCTGCAAACAGCGGGCTCGTATATCAAAAAGGCACGGCACAGAGTTTGGTAACCGTAGCTGGAATTAATGAGCAGACTGATACTGTCATCTACAAAATTGACGGTGAAGATGTTGCCGAGCCAAAGCGGGAAAATGCCGGTACATATGCTGTTGAAGTAACGGTTCAGAGAGACGGTTATTCAGATTTTGTGTTCTCTGAGAATGTTACCATTGCGAAAGCGGAGATTACCGATATTGTTATTGCAGAAGTAACTGCTCCATACAATGAGAAAGATCAAAACATTGTGGCGCTGACAGGAAAATTCTTGAAGGACGATGATGTGCACTGGTATGTCAACGGCAGCGATACTGGCTCTGCTGAAATTCCACAGGCAATCGCTGTTGGTAAGTACGCAGTTCGGCTTACAGTAAACCGTGGTAATAACTACGAACTCTTCGACAAAACCGTAAACTCTGAGATTGTCCTCGGAAACATTGACCTTGGTGATTTGAAAATTACCGCTAATGAGCTCACCTATAACGGGAATGATCAGGAAGCGATTACTGTAAATAACCAGGGAGACTACACCTTGCAGTATCGCCTTAGCGAGACGGATACTTGGAAAGAATACGACAAGGCCGGAAACTCTGTTCCTATGGTGAAAAATGCGGGTGATTACACTGTTTATATTAAGGCTGTCAAGGATAGCTATAATGATAAAGAGTATCCTGAATTTCCGTTGAATGTTCATGTCGAGAAGGCAGAGCAAAGCCTTGCATTTAATCATTACACAGGGACAACAGGTACAGATCAGATTTCTGGCGAAGTTCCCTATGGTAAAACATACGATTTTGCTGCAACCGATAGCAAATCACTTGCAGGCGGCTCCATCTCCTATGAAATTGAGACGGATGAAGAGGGTATCGCTTCGATTAATGCAGAAACCGGTCTGCTGACTGTTAATTATCCTGGAACAATTACAGTTAAAGCTACGCTTACCGGAAACGATAATTACAAGGACTGTGTGATTACATATACCCTGGACGTTTCTGGTGCTGTTGCCGCAGAAGGTAACTACATCTATTTCGAAAAGGGCGAAGTGAGTTATACTTTAGGCACGGATTCCACGATTTCCACCCAAACTGCCACAAAGAGGAACAACAAAATCCGGGGTCAGATTTCTTATACACTTGATCAAGAACCGGGCGTACGCATTGGTTTATATGATGGAAAGGTTACCGTCACCGATTATGATGCGCTTGCCGATGCCATCCGTAAGACAACGGACGGAGTGCTCAAATTAACCGTTACCGCTACGAAGCCAAAAAGTGGCAGGTACGACAAAGATACGGCAAGATACATTATCACAGTCAAGTTCGAAGAAACACCCAGCGATCCGTATACACTTCCGGAAGTCGATGGGTGGAACGGATGGTACAAGTCAAATGTAATTGTTACCCCTAAAGAGGGCTACGAAATTGCACAGGCAGCATCTTCCGCGTTTTCGGCTACTACGGTATTGACGAGCCAAGGTGCGGATGCTCGATATGTGTATCTGAGAAATTCGGCAACCCGCGGTATTACAGACCGAATTGCAGTTAACATTAAGATTGACACTGTTAAACCCGATGCTGCCAAAATGAAGATTTCCTATTCGGAGTCTGTCATGGACAAGGTCCTTTCCGCGATTACCTTTGGCTATTATAACCCCAGCGTTACCGTTACTTTTACAGCAGAAGATGAAACGTCCGGCTTGAACTATCTTGACTGGAAATATACACGGCAGGATGGAGCCAGCACGGCAAACCTTGCTGAAGAGAGCGGAACCCTGACTTTTGTTGATGGAAAAGCAGAACTAACTCTGACAGGGTCTGATGTGAAACAGTATCGGGGTAATTTGTCCTTTACTGCAACGGATAATGCTGGGAATACCAGTGATCTTAAGACGGATACGGATCATGTTATCGTTGTTGATACGATTGCCCCGACCCGTGAGGTATCCTACGCTGCCCCCAAAACAGAACTCGATGGTAAAAAGTATTTTGACGGCGACGTTGAACTGACATTCACCGTAACTGAAACCAACTTCTATGAAGAGGACTTTGCGGTTCGGGTATCCAAGAATGGCGGAGCAAAAGAATGGGTCTATCCGACTTGGGAAAAATCTGCGGAAGCAGATAATGTCTTCATTGGCAAGTACACCTTAACCGGTGATGGGGATTATGTGGTTTCTGCTGAATACAAAGATCGCTCCAGTAATCAGATGCAGGAATATCAGTCTGATGTGCTTGTTATTGATACGATCAATCCGGTCATTGAATTCTCCTACAATGAGGCAAAACAGGAGACAACAATCATTGTAACCGAGCATAACTTCCGTCCGGAGGATATCGTTGCAACGGTGACGGCAACGGATGTGAATGGAAATACGGTCAGCAGCAATGATTTGAATGCCGAATTGCACTCTGATAAGTGGACGCACAATGGAGATACGCACACCTTTACGACTGCTAATTACGCAAACGGTATCTACACAATCAAATTTGATTATGTGGATTTGGCCAAGCGGACTGGCACGCTCACAACGGATGCGTTTAATGTTGACCACGATAGCCCATCGGCTCCGAAAATCAGTTACAGTAAATCTCTGCTTGATACGGTACTCGGCAGTATCTCCTTCGGCTTCTACAACCCAGCAGTGGATGTAACATTTACATCTTATGATAGCTTTACGGGTGTAGACTACTTCACTTGGTCCTATGTGAAGCAGACCGGAGCCAGTGATGTTAATATTCCCGCTTATGGAGAAAAGGAAGAAGCAACGGTTGCTGCGCATCAGGACAGTTCGGACAATTCGAAATATACGGCGACAATTACACTTCCTTTACACGAAGCTGAACAGCTTCGTGGCAGCATTGCAGCAACGGCAACCGACAAGTACAGCAATGTCAGTGAAAAGACAACTGATTCCGGTAAAGTGATTGTCGTAGACACGATTTCTCCTACCATGACCGTGGAATACAGCCCAGAAAGCAATAAGGTCGGAACTACGCTCTATTACGGTAATGACAAGAGTGGTAAGGCAGAAATTACCTTCAAAGTTACTGAGGCGAATTTCTTCGCGGAAGATGTAGTTGTAAAGGTTTCAAGAAATGGTGAAACTGCCGTAGCTGTTTCGCCGTCCTGGACAGATGTAAGTGCGGATGAGCATATCGGAAGCTACACGCTTTCCGGCGACGGCCATTATATTGTGTCCGTTGAGTATAAGGATCGTTCCAACAATGAGATGGCATCCTATACCTCTGATATGATTACAATCGATACCATCAATCCGGTAATCAATGTTGCTTACCAAAACAACATGAAAATTGATACGCTGAAGGACAATGATGGAAACAGTCGGGACTACTTCGACAAGACGCAGACGGCAGTTGTTACCATTACCGAACACAATTTCAATCCGAAAGAGGTCGATTTCCAAATTGTTGGAAAAGACGTCGCAGGCGAAAAACGCAATGTCAACGACCTGATTTCCATGTCTGAGTGGAGATCCAACGGTGATGCTCATGTTATCACGATCACCTATTCTGGTGATGCAAATTACACCTTTGATGTAGATTACAGTGACCTTGCGAAGAACGCTGCCGAAGATTATGCAGCAGATCATTTTACCATCGATACAGTAGCACCTCGGGTTACTGGCGTTTCCTACAGCACAAGCATCTTGGAAACGGTACTTTCTAACATTACCTTCGGTTTCTACAATGCAAAGATGACCGTCACCATCACAGCGGAAGATGATACAGCCGGTGTTCACAAGTTTGATTACAGCTATCTGACGGCTGCTGGGGTTAGCTCAGTCAACGCCCAGCTTCTGAATCAGGCTATAGATGAAGCTGATATCAAATACTCCAATGGCGGTAAAACAGCTAGCATGACCTTTGAGATTCCCAAGATGGTTCTCGGCAGCGACAACCAGTTTAACGGAACTGTGGAATTTGACGTCATTGACCGTTCCGGCAACATAGTTGAGCAATCTGAGAGTAAGCGTATTGTCGTAGATAATATCGCGCCTACTGCAACAGTTGCTTACAACACGCCCGTTAATGAGGAAAATGGCATTTCCTACTATGATGGCGACATCCACGGAACGATCACAATCAATGAGGCAAACTTCTATGCAGACGACGTTTCTGTGCTGGTTTCCAGAGATGGCGGTGCAGCACAGGCGTTGGCAACTTCTTGGTCTGACAGTAGCGTAGATACCCATGTTGGTACATTCACACTGACGGATGATGCGGATTACATTGTAACGATTAACTATCGTGATAAATCCGGCAACACAATGACTGAGTATCAGTCCAACCAGCTTACAATCGATACAAAGATCGAGGAACCTACCTATACAATTAATGGGGTTGCGAAATCTGGAGACAATGGTGGCGCATACAAGGATGCTGCAAATATTGGCTTCAGCTTTGAGGATCAGAATTTCGATACGCAGACTGTTAAGCTGATTCGCACTCGTTTCAACGATACCAAGGATGTCACAGCGGAGTTTATCAAGGTAGGTCTTAACGATAAGGGTGGCTCTGGTTTCTTTGATATTGCTAAGAAGGTTGACAATGATGGTATCTATGTCCTGACCGTCACGATGAAGGATAAGGCTGGACATTCCACCGAGTCGCATGTGAAGTTCACCATTAACCGCTTTGGTTCTGTCTACGAATACAGTGACTATTTGAGTTCCCTTATCAAAGATGGCGGGCAGTATATTGCTAAGAACGGTGATGCTGCAATTACGGATGACCTTGTCATTACTGAGTACAATGCAGACAGAATTGTGAGAGGCTCCCTGAAGATTGTAATTACCAGAGATGGTGAAACAATCGACACAAAGTTTGCTGCAAATCCCGAGGCTTCCGACAGCACAGCAATCGGCTCCTCCGGCTGGTATCAGTATGTATATACCATCAGCAAGGATAACTTCATTGAGGATGGCGTGTACAATATCACAATCACCTCTGAAGATGCTACTGGCAACACATCCACAAGTGTTCCTGACAACTCCATTGACAAAAACGGCGACAAGATCCTCGATGTAATGACCTTTACGGTGGATACTACTGCACCTGAGATTAGAAACATTGTTGGCTTGGATAAAAAAATCGTCAATGCACAGGAACAGCTTGTCAAGTACACTATCGTTGATGTTGGCGGGCTGAAGCAGGTTGATGTTGTAGTCAACGGCCAGACTGTGGATACAATTACGGACTTTGGCAATGATCTGAACAGCTTTTCTGGTGAGTTTACACTAAGTGAAAGCAATGATGCACAGACGGTTCAGATTAAAGTTACCGATCTTGCTGGAAATATCACGGATACCGCATCTGACGACTTCAACCCGGGTGAACTGTATGTGTTCAACGATGTGATTACTGTTTCTACGAACTTCTTCGTTCGCTGGTATGCAAATACCGCCCTGTTCTGGGGCTCCATTGGTGGCGTTGTTGTCGTGACGGCAGCAATTTGGATTTTTATTGCAGCTAAGCGCAAAAAGGAAATCGAAGAGAAGTAACGTTCATTAACAAAAGGAAACCGCTCTGCCCGTGCTTGATGCACGGGCAGGCGGTAAGCCCTTTGTTAGAATTTGAATTATGAACTTTCATAGTCCAAATTGTGGCAAAGGATTTTTGGCGGAAGGGTTATGCAGTATGAATTCACTAACTACAAATGGAAAACTGACAGAAATGGAGTGCGGCGCAAATTTTGCGGTCATTCTTAAAGATAATGCTTTTTTCCTCCCTACAGAATATAAAGTACTTCAAAGTCAAAAAGACGGATGCTTTGTTAAGTGCATGAGGATGCTGTATAACGGGAAAACGGAATTGTACTACTTTGCTGGAGAACTAAAGTCTCTCTCATCCCTGTTATCCACAATCGATGCCGAACGTTTCCTGACTGTTCTTTGTAATTTGCTTGGAGCAATTATTAATGTACAAAGCAATGGCTTTCTAACTTGCAGGAACATCGATGCATCCTTTGAGAGAATCTATATTGATCCTAATACTTACAAAGTAAACTTAGTCTATCTTCCGCTTAAAGAGAACTTATTTGATGATGATACTGCATTCGAGAATGAAATCCGGACATCTTTGGTTAAGTTGATCGCTGGATTAGCCGCTTTATCGACGCCGAAAATGATGCAGGTTTCTGCTGACCTGCAAAACGGATCGTTGAATATGGAAAACTTGTACGCCAAATTAAGTGGTAAGGTAGCTTCAGTTCAAAATGGTAGTGGCACACAACAAGGAAACAGTGCCGCCTCTGGTTGCAGGTTGAAATTCGTTGCAATGAATGCTCCTGCAAGGTTTGAGATTGTGGTGAATAAGAGTGTTTTCATGATTGGGAAGAAAGACACAAACGACGGAGTTATCACTTTTAATAAGATGATAAGCCGTGTTCACTGTAAAATAACCAGTAGCCGAGGCCAATATTGGATTACAGATTTACAGAGTTCTAATGGAACATTCATTAACCATGCAAGACTCCAGCCCAATCAACCATACGAGTTGAAGAACGGGGACATCGTTCGACTCGCAAATTCTGATTTTCAGGCTGTAATTGATTAAAGGAGATGACGGAATGTCTAAGGCGCGTGTAATCGTTGCGGATACTGATATAAACTACATCATTCCGTTACAGCTCAAGTTTGCAGAGGAGTTTTTTGATGCGATAGATTTAGAGATTATTTCTGATAGAAGCTATTTCGAGGAATTGTTTGCATCGCCGCAGAAAGCCGATATTCTTGTTGTATCGGAGGAGTTGTATGACACTTCCCTTCAACGCCATAATATCAGCAATATTTTCTTGATGACGGAACAGTATGAAGAAAATCAGACTGCGGAACTGAATGTAAATCGGATTTTCAAGTATACCAGCATCAAAGAGATTTTTAATGAAATTACAGGAAAAAGTGCCAGTGCGTTGAAAATCCAAAAAGAGAGACAGGAACCTAAAATTGTGCTAGTTTATTCCGCCTGCGGTGGTACGGGAAAAACAACAATTGCTCTGGGGATTGCTGCCGCCCTTACACAAAACTATAAAAAAGTTTTGTATATCAATGCAGCCAGATTGCAAACATTCCAGTGCCGGATGGAGAATCAGACGCCTATTACAGCGAATGATGTGTATGCCAAGTTTGGCAGTTCTGATGAAACCCTATACAATGAGATTAAACACATTGTGCGGCACGAAGATTTTTTCTACCTGCCGCCATTCAAGGCAGCAACGATGTCTTTAGGTATAGAGTATTCAGTTTATTCCAATATTGCTTCTTCCGCAAAAAAGAGCGAAGAATTTGATTTTATTATTGTTGATGCTGATAGTACATTTGACGAAGATAAAGCTGCACTTTTGGGCCTCTCAGATAAGGTGATTATTGTAACGGCACAGTCTCTAATGTCTGTAACGGCGACCAACAGGCTGGTATTCAATATTAACAACATTGAAACGGATAAGTACTTGTTTGTGTGCAACGACTTTTCAAAGGATGAGGATAATTATTTGATATCACCGGATGTGCCGATGAAATTCACGGTCAGCGAGTATATTGAACATTTCGCACATTGCGAAAAGATGTCTATTGCTGAGCTTTCAAAAAAGACGAGCATTCAGAAGGCAGCGTTCCTTGTGATATAAGGTGGAGATAATGATGGATAAAGAAACGGCGATTATCGTTTTTAATATTGCTAAGAGAAATTTTACGGTAGATCTTGAGGTCCCACTGGATATATCGGCGAATGACCTTGTCAATGCACTCAATAGTGCGTACAACCTCGGTATTGACACTTCGAATATAAAAAATTGTTATCTTAAAATGGAAAATCCGATTTCGTTGCTTAAAGGTAATAAGTCACTTGCGGATTTCGGAATGCGCAACGGTAGCGTTATCAATTTTACAGAATAGGAGGCGAGGAAAATTGAGCAGATATAAAGTAACGCTTACAAGCAATACTATCTACAAAGAAATCGAACTTGCTTCTGATATGCAACAGGTAAAGGTTGGCACGGGTGTGGATTGCGATGTCCGTCTTCGCAAGGAACTGTTTTTCGGTCAGATTGAACTTGTTTTTGCCAAGAATGGGGACAGTTGGGCGGTAAGCTGCTCGGACAATATGTATTTGACCGTGGGCGATATCCGAAAGCTGATGACCAAAAAGCTCGTTCACGGCGATGTGCTTGAAATTAAGTATCAGGAATCGGATAACCTTGTGTTTACATTGGAATTCCTGATTGATTTTGATGATGGAAAGAAAAAATACGAGAGGATCATAGATGTTTCTGGTGTGAATTTCGTGACCATCGGGGCTTCTCGAGATTGCAATATTGAAATTAGCGGAGAATTTGTCAAGAATGATTCGCTTGTTCTTAGCAAAAATACCGAAGGCTTTGTCGTCGATATTCAGAATACTACTTACGGTGTATATATCAACGGAAAAAAAGCAAAGAGCAAGGCTATTATTAAAGATGGTGATTTTCTCTCTCTTACGGACTATTTTTTCTATTTCAAAGATAGTAAAATCTGGACGCAGATTCGTCCAGAGATGAAGATTAATTCACTCGGTTTTTTGGACACTCTATCAAAAGGAGAATATCCGAAATTTAACCGTAACACGCGCATTAAAACTGTTGTATGCAAGGACGATATTGAAATTCTCGATCCTCCAGCCGCACCTCAGAAGCCTAAGAATAACCTACTTACAAGACTTCTCCCTTCCATGGGTATGCTAATTGCTGCAGGTGTCATGGCATTCTTCGGCGGTGCTATGATTATCATGTCTGTTATTTCTGCCGGAATGGCAATCTTTACTTCAGTACTTACCCTTAAGCAGGGAAACAAAGAATATAAGCAGAGTTGCGAGGAGAGAATCCAAAAATACAATGCTTATATTTTCAACAAGCGTAAAGAGATAGAGACCTGCAGAGCTGATGAAAAGGCAGTACTGGATAGCCTTTATATTTCTCAAGACGAAGAAATAAGACGTTTCGAAGTTTTTTCACCAAGCCTTTTTGACAGAACTCCGGAGGACAAGGATTTCTTGTCCGTCAAGCTTGGTGAAGGTGCAGTAGAGGCTCAGAGACACATTAGGTATAAGAAACAAGAAAAACTTGAAATAGGTGACGAACTTCAGCTGCTCCCTGGGCGGTTATGCGATGAGTATAGAAATATTAATAACGCCCCTGTTGTGTGCAGTTTTAAGGATATAAATGCAGTGGGCATTGTTGGTGCGTTGGAAGACAGATATAATGTATTCAAAAATATAATTATTGATATTGCAGCTCGTCAGTATTTCCAGGATGTCAAGATGGTGTTTGTTGCTCAGGAGAGAAATGCAGATAAGATTCATTGGCTTCGTATGTTGCCTCAGGTATCTGTCGATGAGCAAAAAATTAAAACTGTTGTTACAGATAATGAGAGCAAAAATATAGTCTTTGAGTATCTGTATAAGGAGTTGACACTTCGCCAACAAACAAAAAAGCATGGCAATCATATTGTTATTTTCCTTTTTGATGAATATGGATTCAAAAGCCATCCGATTTCTAAGTTTGTAGAGAGAGCTAAGGAGTTGGGCGTTACATTTGTTTTCTTTGGTGCGACAACTTCAGATATTCCTTTGGGGTGTGAAAGACTGATTTCCTTAAACGGTGCGAATTCCGGCTGCCTTATGCTGACAGAAGATAATAGTAAGGCTACAGAGTTCATCTACACTCCAATCTCTACTGAAGATGCAAAAAAGATAGTAGATTTATTAACCCCGGTTTTCAGTGAGGAAATCTCGCTGGAAGGAACTTTGACAAGAAGCATTTCGATGTTTGAAATGTTAAATGTTTTGGCAGTGGAGGATATTAACTTAGGAGAAAGATGGAAGAATTCTAAAGTTTACAAATCTATGGCCGCACCATTAGGCGTATCCAAAAGCGGCAAGGTATATTTAGACCTGCATGACAAAGCACATGGTCCTCATGGACTTGTTGCTGGTACTACCGGTTCTGGTAAGTCTGAAATCTTACAGACATACATTCTTTCTATGGCTACTTTGTTCCATCCTCATGAAGTGGGGTTTGTAATCATCGACTTTAAGGGCGGTGGTATGGTTAATCAATTTAAGAACCTTCCACATTTGATGGGTGCCATAACAAATATCGATGGTAAGGAAATTGACCGTTCCTTGAAGTCGATTAAGGCAGAACTACAAAAGAGGCAAAGATTATTTGCAGAGGCGGAAGTCAATCACATTGACAAATACATACGTAAGTTTAAAAGCGGAGAAGTAACATTTCCGTTACCGCACCTGATAGTGATCGTTGACGAATTTGCTGAATTAAAAGCTGAGCAGCCGGAATTTATGAAGGAACTTATATCGGCAGCTCGTATTGGTCGTAGTTTAGGTGTTCACCTCATTCTTGCAACGCAAAAACCTTCCGGTCAGGTAAATGAGCAAATTTGGAGTAACTCCAAATTCAAGTTGTGCCTTAAGGTTCAGAGCCAAGAAGATAGTAACGAGGTTATTAAATCGCCCTTGGCAGCAGAAATCAAAGAACCAGGTCGTGCGTATTTGCAGGTAGGAAACAACGAAATCTTCGAACTATTCCAGTCTGCATACAGCGGCGCTCCCGAAAAAATGGACGATACCTCTATTAAGGAATTTTCGATTAGAAGTGTTTCTGCTTGTGGTAAAAGAACTCCGGTTTATGTTCAGAAACGCAAAAAAGCAGATGGAATAAATACCACACAGCTGGATGCTATTGTAGAATATGTAAATCTCTATAGTCAGAAGGAAGGGATTGAGAGATTACCTAATATTTGTTTGCCTCCTTTGGAGAAGTCCATTTCAGTACCAAAAGAATTGGTGGTAAAAGGCAATAGTTATCCTATTGGTATTTACGATGATCCGGATACTCAATATCAAGGCGAAGCGTATTTCGATTTTGATGCTGATAATACAATCATCGTGGGAGCTTCACAAACTGGAAAAACCAATCTTCTTCAGCTTATTGTTAGAGAAATAGCGTCACAAAAGAAGGCTAATGAGGCAAGTTTTTATATTATTGATTTCGGTTCCATGATTCTTAAAAACTTTGAGGAATTGAATCATATTGGTGGCGTTGTTCTTTCTTCTGAAGAGGAAAAGTTGAAGAATTTATTTAAGCTCCTCTTGCAGGAATTAGATGTTAGAAAAGAGAAATTAATGTCTGTGGGTGTCAGCTCCATATCTTCGTATAATGAAGCTGGTTACAACGACATTCCGCACCTGTATGTAATCCTTGAGAACTTTGCTGTTTTTAGAGAACTGTATGCGGATAAATATGAAGACGATTTTCTGTTCATTGCACGTGAAGGCATTACTTATGGCATCTCTTTAATTGTTACTGCGACCACTACAAGTGGCTTCGGGTATAAGTATATGTCAAATTTTGCAAACCATATTGCACTTACATGCAATGATAATTCGGAATATTCTAATCTCTTCGATCGTTGCAGAACTGAACCGAGCAATATGCCTGGACGTGTGCTCGTTTGTTTCAATAAAGCTATCTATGAGGCTCAAACATATTTGAGCTTTGATGGAGAAAAAGAGATTGATAGAATAAGTGCAATCAAAGCATTTATTGCCGAGCAAAATAACCGTAATGCAGGTATGAGAGCCAAACGCATCCCTGAGGTTCCGGATGTTCTTGAACAGTCTTATATCTATGATAACTTTGCGGTTAATGTTCAGAATCAGATTGCGGTTTCTCTTAACTATCAGCAGGTTGAACCTGTATACTTTGATATTACATCTATGCCTCAACTTACGCTTGTTGGTAAATTGACTGCAAACATGGTAGGGTTTGAGAAGGCTCTTATTAACGAGATTAAGATGAGCTACTTTGACCGTCCCGCAGATGTCTACATAATCGATTCTCTTTCCAGGGACCTTGCAAAATATGCTGAGGAACCTTTTGTGGAAGAATACTCGATTGACTATTCTATGTTGAGCACGATCTTTGAGAATGTATCAAGCAAACTCGAAGAAAGATACTCTGAGGTATTGGAAGAAGGCCTTGAGGTCCTTGATAATAAGCCTTTACTGTTTGTGCTTATAAATAACGCAAGCGCCATCGAATACATTTCCACTTCGAAAGAACTCATGTCTATGTATACTTCGATTGTTACGAAGTATAAGGCTATGAAGGTGATGCTGGTATTTGGTGGTATTAATGATGAGGCAATAGGATACTCAAGCGGGGACCTTCTTAAGAAGTTAAAAGAGAATAAAAACGCTATGATCTTTACGAATCTTGCGGAGCATAAAGTGTTCGATGTTCCGGCTGCATTTATTAGAGCAAATAAGAAACCTATCGATGCATCTCAGGGATATTATCTGCGCGAAACAGAAATTGTAAAGATTCGTTTTGCAAGGGAGGAATAAGGCGATGGCTGGTCAATATGATTTCAAGCTTGATACAAGCGCATTCACAGAATCGGCAGAAGCGGCAAAAATTCTTGCTGAAACTTTGGAAGATGCTATTGCAAAAGCGGACAAAGCAATAAACAATCTGTACGATGTTTGGGCTGGCAAAGGCCGAAACGAGTTCGAGAAAAAATATAAGATTTTTGAACAACAGGTTGCAGATATTAAAAATGGTCTTTGGGACTTGTATGAGGATATCGTTGCTGCTGAAGAAGGATACATTCAAGCTGATACCGATGCAGCTAAGGCGATGGATGGTGTATCAGAGGGTGGTATATCCCTTAGTGATTATTAATTGAAAAGGAGGCGAGATTCTTGGCTTACTCAGTAGAAACATTAAAGAGCTGGCGCCGTGATGCAAAGAGCAAAAGAAAAACCAACAAAAGCCGTAGAGATGCTGTTAGAAAGCCGTATGATAACGGTTGGAAAATGGATGACTATTACTCCAAGATTAAAAAGAAAGTAGATGATTGCACCTCTGAATTAGAAAATGGCATTAAGGGTATGAGTTCTGTCTTGGACGGAAAATGCAGTGCTATTGAAGATCACAGAGAAAAGCAATGTCTTACAAATCAGTATGATTTCTCACAAGCTCTTTCATATATGGCCAGTGAGATAAAGCGCTGTCAAGATAATATAGACTACTACGACGGGGAAATAGCCGATTACGAAAGACAGATAAAGGAGCAAGGCGGAGTAATTCTGCCGTGGGAATAAGATATGGGTAAAATAACAATTGACTATTCAGAAATAAATAGTGCTGCAAAGAAAGCCCGTTCTGCTTCTGGGTATTTTGAAGATTTCGAAGAAGAACTTGAGAAAAAAGTCTCTAAAAAACTTAGTGGATTACCTGGCTCGGATAGCAACGGCAATATCGGAAATGCTAAGAGTGTTGTCTCCTCTAAGATTAAAGAACTTAGGGAGAAGAAAAAGTACTATTCTGATCTGGCCTCAAGTCTCGAAAAACTTGCGGACAACATTGAGTATGAAGAAAAAAGTGTTGTTACTGATGTTAGATACGTTGCAACCGACGCGCTTGAACTAAACAGACAGTCCAAGTGGCAAGCATTCTGTCAGTGGGCATATGGAACATTTTGTGTTGATATGCTGAACTGGAATCCAGTTACTCGCTTTATCGGCAACGGCATAAAGAAGGGCCTTGATTGGGTTCAAGAAAAAGGAACTAAAATTGTTGACTGGTTTAAGCATGGCGAAGGAAAGTATTATTTAGGAATTGCACTTGATGCTTTAGCAGTGGTTGGTGCAATTGCCGGTACGGTTGCAGCAATTGCTTTAGCAGTTGCTACGGGTGGTGCTGCAGCTCCTCTGGTTGTGGCAGCGATTGCTTCGACTATTGGTACTGTAATGACAATGGTTGACTCAGGTTTTTCAATTTATAATAAGGTTAAGGCCTTGAAGGTTGAACAGGAAACTGGTGATCCGGGTCGTGCGCGTTATTACGGTAACATCAGCGGTGTCAGTGATACAATTGATAAAACCGATATGGGTGGAAAAACCGCAAACGATGTGTGGGGTGTTGTAGGTACGGGATATGATGTAATTCATGTTGCAGCAGACATTACCGCTGTCGTTTCTGGTACAATCGGTGCTGCTGGATTATCCGGTCAGGCTGTAAAAAACCCTGTAACAGGAAAATTTGAACTAAAAACAACTTATGATCCGTCCAAGATTAAGTCCAACCTTAAAGGGACATTCCTTGAAAAAATCGGTTTCCGAAACAAAGGCGGCAAATGGACATTTAACATTAAGAATTTGACCAGCAGAAAACGGCCTACAGGAACAATGCCACGGACCGACATATTTAAGAAAGATATTATTGGCGACAAAATTGGGGATAAAACGTATAAGGCAATCAATAAGATCAAAAAATACTCTGGTCTCCCTGGTAAATACTATAAAAAGGCGACACAGATTGAGAAAATCTTAACGCCGAGCAGTTCTGGGTATGATAAGTTTAAGAACACTATGAAATTTATTGGTGGAACTGATCGCAACATATCCTCCCCTGTTGGTGATTTCAACGATACTGTATTAAAAATAATTGATACTGTTATTAATATAGCATCGTAAGGAGGGGGATTTATGCAATCTTATGAAATTAATCATAGTAAGCGTAAGAACGCGATTAAGCAGGTTGTAAAGGCCAATGTGAAAACAGCAAAAGGCTTTGTGAAATTCTGCTATGGCCTTACTTGGTTTCTTAGAATTTTGGCAGTAATTTTAGGCTTGGCCAATATCCTTTATGTTGTTTTTCTTAGTAATTATGTTGCTGATATCATTTTCCTGATTATGACATTTGGCTTCCCATATGGTTTATCCTTCTTATCAGCAATTGTTTACATTATTTCTGCGGGCGGTGAATATCGGCTGAGAAGAAGAGAAACAGTTACTTTCGCAAATGGTGGCTTCGTCTACAGTTATCACGACGATCGTGTTGGTCTCTCTGATGCTATTTTCGCCTTTAATGTTCTCTATGAGAATATTAGCAAGTATGATTACGACGATAATACAAAAATTCTTACCCTATATGGAAAAATCATCGGAGACATCTATGAAAATGGCGAATTAAAAGCATCTGATGAGTACAATGAGATATCGCTTCTTGATGTATATGATTTTAGCGTGAAACAACTATTAGATGAAAACTGTTAATGCGGAGGAAAGAGAAATGCAGAATGTAACTGAAAATTCTCTTGATTTAATAAATCAAGGTTGTGCTTTAATGGCGCAACAGCAATATGAGCAAGCCTTAGAAAAGTTTTCGCTTGCGCAAAAGGACTCGCCTAAGTCTATTGACTGCTATATTAACTTAGGTAACGTATATTCGTGCTTAGAAAAATATGATGACGCTCTTGAGAACTTCAAGAAGGCCTTAATACTCGATGAGAAGTCATCGACGGTTCTTTTCGATATTGGAAACATCATGTACCTTAAGGGAGACAAGGTTGAGGCTGTCAAATATTATAACAAGGCTGATGAGTGCGGTAATTTGACAGCAGATATGTATGATGTAATTTCCGGCCTATTTATTGATGAGCAGGACTATGTGCAAGCGCTTCGATATATCAATCGTGCCATTAAGCTTGATCCTATGAATGGCGAGTATTACCTTGAAAAAGCCAAAATCTTTATTGATCAGCAGAAGGCAACGGAGGCTCTGGAAACATTGCATGAACTCAACAAGCTGTTGCCAGATGCTTACGAAGCTTACGACATGCTCTCTGAAATTTATATGATTAAAAAAGACTACGATAATGCCATTGGTATTGTGGAAAAGGGTCTTACTCGCTTTCCTGAAGACGTTAATCTCGCATATCTGAAGCTGAAGGTGCTGACAAACTTTGAAAAAGATCAGGATGCCCTTGATTATATTTCTTCCATGAAAGAATCCGGTGCGTATTATAAGCGCGAAATAGACTTCGCTCTCCTTGAGGCTGATGTATACTTACGGGGAAAGAATGTAGAAAAAGCAATCGAATGCTTAGAATGTGCAGCCAAAGGAGACTATAGTAATCAGCAGTTAGGGTTTGTTTTGTCAACTATCTACTTAAAGTCTGAACAATTTGACAAGGTGATCTACATTGCTGAGAAGATGCTTGCCTCTGAATCTGAATTGTTCTACGCAGCCTCTGCTAAATTCTATCTTGCTCAGGCAAAATTTTTCCGTGGCGATGCTGATGCGGAGAAAGTTCTTCGTGAAATTACTAAGGAGTTCCGTCGCATTACAATTATGAACCCTTCCTTCTACGAAGGATATGTTTATAGACTATTGGCGCATAAAGCGTTGAAGGAATTCGATGAAGCACTTAACCTTGCTGAATACATGAAGAATCTTTTCCCTGATCGTCCGGATGGCTATGTATTTAAGTACACAATCTACAAGGATATGAATGATCTGGAAAAGGCCGAACAGGAAAAGCGAGAGGCGTTGAATATAGATCCTTCTTTTGTATTCTAAGGAGGTAATTATGGCGGATATTATATATGATATCGATAAGCTGAAAAAAGCAAAAGAGGCAATCGATGGTCTTATTGATAGTCTAAATGATGACAACCAAAAACTCACGGAGGCCTTGGCTGATTTAAAAGCTGGCTGGAAAACTGACACTGGTGCGAAATTCTTTGATGAGCATAAGGATACCTGGTCTGAATACGTGAAAAAATATGTCAAGAAACTCACCGGCGTTAGCAATATGCTACAAAAAACTATTGATAGGTATGGAAACATCGATAGTGAAGTGAAAAACCTTACGGTTTAACACTTTATTATATACTATTCTTAAAGGAGGTGAAAAGAATGGCAATCTATGTTGAAAGAGAAGGTATTGAAGCCTGCATCACCAAGATTCAGAATGCAATTGAGCAGCTTCAGGCTGCTGCTTCTGAAATCGACAAGACAATGGGTGATCTTCCTACATATTGGCAGGGCGCTGCTTATGACAAAGCTGCTACCACTTATATTGACGAATATCAGACATTGTTGACCAAAACCGTGCCGGACAGCGTTGACAGCTTTAAGCAGTTCATCAACGGTTGTAAGGACACCATCATTGATATTGATACCCAGCTTTCGGGGCAGTAACAGTGAAACTAAAACAAACCTACCCGTCCCGGGTGGGACGGGTAGGTTTGTTCGTTTTATAGGTGAGGATAATGAAGCAGGATTTTATTATAAAATTAGAAGGCAAACAACACGCAAAAGGGCGTGGGAGACTTGTTTTCATTCTCCTGTGCTTTATTCTCGCGCTTGTTGTGCTTATGATATATTCTTCAAAGTATTTTATTGCTTTATTGGCTCCGGTATTTTATCTTATTCTTCGACTAAAGAATATATCGTCTGAAAAGACTTTTTTAGCTGATGCAGTATGCACAGTCTCCACCCACGACTCTGGCGTTATATTATCTGTCAAATCAACACAACAAAAATTGTGTGAAACCCACAATGTGCGGTATTCAAATACTAAGAGTTTTACAGTCAATGGGCGAAAGGTTACTATTGATTATATAGATAACACGAAAAGGCATTCATATGAACGGTTGGTTGAATTTTATATTCTACCTGATGATGCTACTTATTGGGCTAAATTATCTAGTAAATTTAACAAATAGCTTTTAGCGAAGAAAGTTAAGCCGTCTTAGGACGGATTTTGCGAATTTAACAAGGTGAAAGCATATCTATTGCAAAGCGTTCAATTTGTCAGGAAACATTAGGTGGGTAATTGTTGAGTGTCTACCTTCGATAACACAAACAACAATTAAAGGTGTGGCTAAAAGGCTATGCCTTTAATTCTGCAATATGAACAAGTAGAATTGGCTGAAAAATGGAGAAAATCTGATATAATATGATGAAAAGCCACCATTATGCTTGCTTTTTGGAAGTCATCCCTGTTGAGTATATACACAAAAGATAGTAGCTCTGACGGTGGTGGAACCACAAAAATTTCTACAATGCTTGGAGGATGATCTGGTGTCACATTCCAAAAGTCGCATATTACATATTCTGAACTATTTGTAGCAAAACACGGATGCAGAGCATTACGCTACAACTGCGGATATTCTTACGTATTTGGATGAGCGTGGCATCTCCTGCGACCGTAAAACGATTCCCGGTGATATTCAGAAGCTCTGCGATATTGGCCTCGACATTGAGGAGGAACGCAGCCGTGAAAACCGCTATTCCTTGAGTAGTCATCTGTTTACACTGCCGGAATTAAAACTACTGATCGACGCTGTAGAGTCGTCCAAGTTCATCACGATGAAGAAAAGCACTGAGCTGATAGAGAAACTATCTCAGATGAGCAGCGCCCACCAGGCGACAGAGTTGAAAAGTAATCTGTATATTTCTGAGCGAGTAAAGCCAATGAATGAGCAGATATACTATTTAGTAGATAATATCAATACGGCCATCAACCACAGAAAACAAATCTCCTACCGCTACTTCCATTACGATCAGCATCGCAAGGAAGTTCCCAATAACGATGGTAAACGCTACCGCTTTTCTCCATACTTTCTGGTATGGAATGAAGATCATTATTACACCGTAGGATACAGCGAGAAGCATCAGAAAATCGGCACGTTCCGTGTGGATCGAATGAAAGAGGTCAATATTTTAACGGCTGATGCAGTGGAGAAGCCTACTGATTTTAATCTGCCGGAATTTACTCGTCAGGTATTTGATATGTATGACGGCTCTACTGAAACAGTCACCCTGCTTTGTAAAAATGATATGATGAACTATATCGTAGACCGCTTTGGCGATGCAGTGGAGACTTCTCCGACAGATCACGAACACTTTACAGCGGTTGCAGAGGTGTCCGTCAGTCAGACCTTCTTTGCATGGGCATTTCAGTTCAACGGCGATATTCAGATAAAAGGTCCGGAATCGGTGGTGGATAGATACAAGGCAATGCTGACAAGCGCATTGGACAAATAGAATCAAAACAACTGCATATCTAAAGCTATTTACATCTTACGCAAAATATGATATAATCCCTATACCCACGCTGAAAGGAGTACCGGTATGGGGATTTACTATTACAAACTGTGGGATATACTTGAAAGCAGAAATATTACGCAGAGAGAGTTGATAGAGAACCTGCACCTTTCCACAGCAACGCTTACGAAAATGCGAAAAAATCAGACGGTGTCCATGGAGACGATAGATCTGATACGGGAATATCTTGGCTGCGATTACGGGGATATGATTACAGCTGAGCCTATGGCAGAAGGTGTGGAATTCAGCTGGCAAAAAGAATACATTGCAGCGAAAGCCAACGAAGGTTACCGTATTGCCTTGATGGAATATATGGAAACGCAGGCACTCCCCTCGCAGGCGATTGCAGACACAACAGCACTTTCTCTAAACACCGTAAAAGGATTTATCAAAGGGAAAACGCTCTCCTCTCGTTCCCTTGTGAAACTGATGCGGCTTGGCAATGTATATAATGCACGGGTAGGAGAGCTACTGACTGAATATGACGTGAAAGATAAGGTCTACTGCAACCATACCTGGGGCAGGCGAAAATGCTGCTTTGCTTATGTCCCAGCCTTCAATTCGGACGCGGGCAAGTATGAACCACACTGCAATCTAGGCTTTCCGGTCAAAACGGATAAGAACGGAGATGTTTCCGGGGCAGATGGATGCCCGCATCCGAAGAATTCCAAAGAGTATGGACTCGCCGTTGAGAAATGCGGCTTCCATCCACGAAATCCGGTTGAGCATGTCCCGGGTAAGGATGAGAATAATTTCTGAAAGAGGCTTAAAATCATGGAGAATAAACTTACCAGTCCCGCACAGAATAGTTTTATGGCGAACTATGAGAAAACCGATGACATCCTCCAGGATATGTGCGGGATCATTGAGTCCTCACGGGACAGAGCGTACAAAGCCGTCAATACCGCCCTTATTCAGCGGAACTGGCTGATTGGCTATCGTATTGCAGAAGAAGAAGTCAAAGGTGCTGACCGGGCGGAGTATGGCTTAGGTGTTATTAAAAAGCTGGCGAAGGAACTGACCGCAGAATACGGAAAGGGCTTCACAAAATCAAATCTTTACAGCTTCTATTCCTTCTATAAGGCTTATCCGCAGATTTTCCAGACAGCGTCTGGAAAATCTCTTGCGGCACTTTCTTGGTCGCACTACGCTGCTCTGTTGCAGGTAAACGACCCGGTTGCCCGTGCATGGTATGAGCAGGAAGCAGCCCAGCAGACATGGAGCGTCCGCACCTTGCAGCGAAACATCTCATCTCAATATTACTATCGGATGCTGAAAACCCAGAAGCAGGCGCTTGTGGAGCAGGAGATGCAGGAAAAGGCTTCAGTCTATCAGAATGACAAGCTGGAATTTATCAAGAATCCCATTGTCACAGAATTTTTGGGGCTTTCCTCTGACACGGACTTCACCGAAAGCGACCTCGAAAAAAGCATCTTGTCAAACCTTCAGAAGTTTTTGATGGAGCTTGGAAAGGGCTATGCCTTTGTTGCACGACAACAGCACATTCACACCGAAAAGCAGGATTACTATATCGATCTGGTGTTTTACAACTACATTCTAAAGTGCTTTGTGCTGATCGATCTGAAGACCGAAAAGATTACCCACGGTGATGTGGGCCAAATGGATATGTATATCCGCATGTACGATGAGATGAAGCGGAGCGAAGGAGACAATCCAACCATCGGTATTGTCCTTTGCTCTGATACAGATGAGGACATCGCTCGGTATTCCGTAATGCATGGAAGTGAGCAGCTGTTTGCTTCCAAGTATAAGCTGTACCTGCCGACAGAGGAGGAACTGCGGGCAGAAATTGAAACACAGAAAGCGATGTTTTACCTTCAACAGAAGGAAGAAGACCTTGAAAAATAAGTCTCTTGAAGATGTTCTGCAAAATGAGTTGGGCGCAAAAACGCCCAACTCATTTTCGCTTTTCATCAACCTATTGAATCAGAACGCCTGTTCGATTATAATAAAGCCACGGTATTCGCAAAACGGCGAATCTAGGAGGAGTTACTTTATGGAAAACGAAAAAACTTTTGGGAGGTTTCTGATTTCGAAGCGGCAAGAGAATGAAATATCGGCTCGTCAGCTTGCGATTGCGCTGGACTATTCAGCAGTGTATATCTGCGATATTGAAAAGGATCGCCGTCCTGTTCCCGATGAGATCCTCGAAAGGCTCCCCACATTACTGCATTTGAATGAGACTGAAACCGATGAAATGTATGACTTGGCTGCAAAATCAAGAAATACCGTGAGCGCCGATCTTCCGGAGTATATCATGGAAAAAGACATTGTCCGAGCGGCACTTAGAACCGCCAAGAAGAATAATGTGACGGATAAGCAATGGGAGGATTTTATTCGCCGCATTACCAAAGAGTCCGAATGAGCCTTCGGACGGAAAGGAGCAAGCCGATGGCGACACTGTACTATCGTCCGCAGACACTGGAAACCATTGCCCGCCATACCCTAACGCAGTACGATGAGATGTACCTCAGCGGAAAGCCTAGTGCTGTGCCGATAGAAACGATTATCGAAAAGACCTTTGGCCTGAGAATTGAGTATCAGTATCTTACCAATGATGGCCGTGAACTTGGCAGGATGATCTATGACAACGGAATCACTACCTATTATGACAGAGAGGCCATGGACTATGCACTGATGCGGGTAGAAGGCGGCACCATGCTTATTGAGGCATCGCTGCTGGAGGACGAGAAGTGTTACGGCAGGCTGCGTTTTACCTTGGCTCACGAACTGGCGCATTACATTCTTCACAAGCGTATATTCAGCGGAACGGGGGTTGCTGCCGCTTTATATAACCAAGATACCGACGAGGACGCTACTGAGTGGCAGGCAAACTACCTTGCAAAAGCCATTCTGATGCCCAATGGACAGATTAAACGCTGTTTCTACGCACTCCGACCCGTGTGCAGATCTAAGAGTGACTTTGTCTGTAAGATGGCTGAGATCTTCGAGGTATCCAAACAGGCAATGGAAATCCGCCTGCGAGAGTTCGCCCTAATATAAAAATCCTACGGGATTTTTTTACGCTGGATATTCGCAATTTTGCGAATATCCATAAAGAAATGAGGTGAAAGCAGAATGAAAGAAAGCTGGAAACCATACCCAATGTTTTGCCCAAATTGCGGTAGGCTGAACTATGGATACAAAAGTGAGGATAATAGGATTAAATATGAGTGCGTACAATGCACGGTAAAATTTGTTCGAGTACAGAAAGGCAGGCGACATGATACGATTGATCTATTTGCTAAAGTCGGGCATGAAAGATACGAGAACATCTGAAAAATAAATGCCTACAATTAAATACGGCGTAACGACGGTAAGGTCGGGCTGAAACAGGGCCACAGGAAATCCTTATCAGGTCATACGCTTTGACTACTTCGGTGTGTTAAGCCAAACTTGCGAAAGCAGACATGAGAGGCCACCGACAAGACAGTAAGCCATAGGCTTAGTCTGTCTTGCCGGTGGCTTCTTTTGGCCATCAAAGAGAACCCCCGGCTCTGCCGGGGGAAAAAATAGCCTATGGCGAGGGGCAAAGTAGACAAGAAAAAGTCTCCGAG